>JABAHS010000429.1_pt1 | contig 21848 bp, 21 predicted proteins | sample 7062111 | NCBI WGS metagenome assembly JABAHS01 (sample SAMN14534600, study PRJNA622989) | marine sediment metagenome | biome: marine biome [ENVO:00000428]; feature: marine pelagic biome [ENVO:01000023]; material: deep marine sediment [ENVO:00002113]; isolation source: pool of 4 deep marine... | reverse complement strand
ATGCAGCGCAGCATCTCGTGAAACTCGTTACCGAGCATCTCCGATCGGCCGTTGTCGAGCAGCACCACGTGATACTCCGACGGACCGTCGAGGTCGTCGCGCCTGCGCGGCCCGGTGGAGAACGTGGTGTACACCGACATCTCCTGACCGGTGGCGCTGCGCGCCAGCACGCGCAGCAGCGTGCTGACATCCTCGCGGGTCGGCACGACCTTCTCGATACCGGCGGTGACGATGTGCACGCGTGGAAGGGTGTTGGTCAGATCGGCGTTACCCTCATTGGTGACGACCACCGTCGAGCCCGTCTCGGCGACCAGGAAGTTCGCGCCGGTGATACCGACATCGGCGCTCAGAAACTTCTCGCGCAGCACCTTGCGCGCCTCGTCGACCATTGCCGGCACCTCGGTCTGGCGCTCGGTGTACCCGTAACGTGCATGATGGGCGTGGAAAAGCTCGCTGATCTGGCCCTTGGTCTTGTGCACCGCCGGGGCAATGATGTGGCTCGGCGGCTCCCCGGCGAGCTGGATGATGTACTCGCCGAGATCGGTCTCGACGGGCTCGAAGCCCGCGCTCTCGAGCGCATCGTTGATGGCGATCTCCTCGCCGACCATCGATTTGCTCTTGGTGACGCGTTTGGCGCCGACGCGCCGGCAGATGTCGATGACGATGTCACGCGCCTCGCTCGGTGTGCTCGCCCAGTGCACCTGTCCGCCCTGGGCGTGCACGCGCTTCTCGAACGCCTCGAGGTAAAAATCGAGATTCTGCAGCGTGTGCTCCTTGATGCCGCGCGCGAGTCTCCTCAGCTCCTCGAACTCGGGAAAACGCTCCACCGCTGCGCGTCGATTCTCGATGAAGCCGCCCTTGATGAAACCCATGGCCTTGCGCAGGTCGGGATCCAGCAGCGCCATACGGGCGTTTTTCTTGAATGCGCTCGCCGTGGATTTCACTTCGACGCGTCTCGCGTTGCGGCATCGCCGATGGCCGGCACATCGGTCATGCCGGCGAGCACCTCGGCCACGTGATAGACCTTGGTCGCGAAGCCCTCGCGCTTGATGCGACCGGCGATATTGAGAAGGCAACCGAGATCGCCGCCGAGCAGCGTCTCGGCGCCGCTGTCGACGACGTTGGCGACCTTGTTGGAAACCAGGTGCTCCGAGATCTTCGGATACTTGACGCAGAACGTGCCGCCGAATCCGCAGCAGACGTTGCTGTCGGCCATCTCCCTCAGCTCGAGACCGGAGACCTTGCCGAGCAGCGCGCGCGGCTGATGGTGGATGTCGAGCTCGCGCAGGCCGGAGCACGAATCGTGGTAGGTGACGCTTCCCTTATGCGCGACATCGAGCGCGTCGATGCCGAGCACGTCGTGGAGAAAGCTCACGATCTCGTAGCTTCGCTCGCCGAGGCGCGCGGCGCGGTTGCGCCATTCGACGTCGGTGGCGAACAGCCTCGGGTAGTGCTCCCTGATCATGCCGACACAGGAACCGGAGGGCGCCACCAGATAATCGTACGGCTCGAAGGCGGCGATGACCTGCCTGGCAATGTGCTGCGCGTCGGTGAAATCGCCGCTGTTGTAGGCCGGCTGGCCGCAGCAGGTCTGAAGCTCCGGAACCTCGACCCGGCAGCCGGCGTCCTCGAGCAGCTTGACGCTGGCGAAACCCACGTTGGGCCGCATGAGGTCGACGAGGCAGGTGACGAAGAGCCCCACCCCGATGGGGGGGCGTGCGCTCTGGGGGCGGGAATTGGCGTCGCTGGTCACGGTACTGCGGCCGACTCCGGAACGTGGCGCGCGCTATGCTATACCACACGGGGCCGGATCACATGCCCCTGCGCCGTCCAACGGTGTTTATGGGGTTGCCGGATACCGGTATCCTACTCGCCCTTTGCGGACCAGGCTCGAGGCACAGCATGTCGTCACGTCAGGCGTCAATCAAGCGCGATACACGGGAGACGCAGATCACCGTCTCGCTCGATCTCGATGGCGTCGGCAAAGGCCACTTCGAGACCGGCGTGCCGTTTCTCGAGCACATGCTCGACCAGGTGGCGCGCCACGGCCTGTTCGACCTGGACGTGCGCGCCAGCGGCGATCTCGCCGTCGACGCCCATCACACGGTGGAAGATACCGGCATCGTGCTCGGCCAGGCCTTCGCCGAAGCACTCGGCGACAAGCGCGGCATCGCCCGCTACGGGCACGCTTACGTGCCGCTCGACGAAGCGCTGTCGAGAGTCGTCATCGACTTCTCCGGCCGACCCGGCCTCGAGTACCGGGTCGAGTACTCGCGTGCACGAATCGGTGACTTCGACGTGGACCTGGTGCGCGAGTTCTTCCAGGGCTTCGTCAATGCCGCCCGGGCGACGCTGCACATCGACAACCTGCACGGCATCAACTCCCACCACATCGCAGAGACGATCTTCAAGGCGTTCGGCCGCGCCGCGCGCATGGCCGTTGCCCTCGACGCGCGCGTCGGCGAAAGCGTGCCGTCAACGAAAGGCCGTCTCTGAGCGGGTCGGCGCCGATGCAGCGGATCGCCGTAGTCGACTACGGCATGGGAAACCTGCGTTCGGTGGCGAAAGCGCTGGATCGGGTTTGCTCGCACGACCAGCAAGTCCTGGTCACGTCCGATGCGGATGCCATCGCCAATGCCGAGCGCGTCGTATTCCCGGGCCAGGGCGCCATCCGCGATTGCATGCGCGAGCTCGCGCGGCTCTCGCTCGAGCCGGTGCTGCGCGCCTGCATCGATGCCAAGCCGTTCCTCGGAATCTGCCTCGGGCTGCAGGCGCTCATGGAGTCGAGCGAGGAGCACGCCGAGACCCGCGGTCTCGGCATACTCGCCGGCGAGGTGCGACGATTCCCCGCCGACATGCGCCATCCGGTGAGCGGCGAAAGGCTCAAGGTGCCCCACATGGGTTGGAACACCGTCGCTGCGACCCGCGACCATCCGCTCTGGCACGGCATCGCGCCGCAGGATCGTTTTTATTTCGTGCACAGCTACTATGTCGCGCCGAAGGACCAGGGCGTGGTGGCGGCGCGCACGCGATACGGCATCGAGTTCTGTTGCGCGGCGGCTTTCGGCAGCGCCTTTGCGGTGCAGTTCCATCCCGAGAAGAGCCAGCGTGCGGGGCTCGCGCTGCTGGCGAATTTCTGCCGATGGGATGGCCGTGCCTAGCTTGCCTCGCGCGGTCTCACCGCGCCCTCAGGCTCGCTCCCGCGCCACGGCGCGGTAGCCGATATCCGAACGGCAGTAGGCATCTTTCCAGGTGATGCTGCGTACCCGCTCGTAGGCCCGGGCCTGCGCTTCACCGGCGGTGGCGCCGAGCGCACACACGCACACGACGCGTCCGCCGTCGGTCACCACCTGGCCGTCCGATTGCGCGGTGCCCGCGTGAAACACCTTGGTGTCGGGATGCTCCTGGTCGAGTCCGTGTATGACGTCGCCGCGCGCGTAGGCACCCGGATAGCCCCCCGCGGTCATGACCACGCCGAGCGCGACCCTCGGGTCCCACTCGGCGTGCACGTCGGCCAGGGTGCCGTCGAGCGCCGCCTGGCAAACGGCCACCAGATCCGTGCGCATGCGCAACATGATCGGCTGAGTCTCCGGATCGCCGCCGCGGCAGTTGTACTCGAGCACTCGCGGCACACCGTCGTTGCCGATCATCACGCCGGCGTACAAAAAGCCGGTGTAGGGGTGACCCTCCTCGGCCATGCCGCGCACGGTGGGCTCGATGATCTCGGCCATGATGCGGGCGTGCATGGCGTCGTCGACCACCGGCGCCGGCGAATAGGCGCCCATGCCGCCGGTGTTCGGGCCGCGATCGCCGTCGTCACGGGCCTTGTGATCCTGACTCGTGGCCAGCGGCAGGATCGCGCCGCCACCGACGATGGCGATGAAGCTCGCTTCCTCGCCCTCGAGAAACTGCTCGACCACGATGCGGTGGCCTGCATCGCCGAAGCGATGCTCGGCGAGCATCTGATCCACCGCCGTGTTGGCCTCGTCGAGGCTGCCCGCGATGACGACGCCCTTGCCGGCGGCGAGCCCGTCGGCCTTGATCACCAACGGGGCGCCGCGCGAGGCGATGTACGCCTTGGCGGCGTCGGCGTCGGTGAAGCTCTGGTAATCCGCCGTCGGGATGCCGTGTCGAACCAGGAACGCCTTGGTGAAGGCCTTCGAGCCCTCGAGCTGTGCGGCGCCGGCGTCCGGACCGAAAATCGCCAGGCCCTGATCCTCGAACCGGTCGACGACACCCGCCACCAGCGGCGCTTCCGGGCCGACGATGGTGAGATCCACGGCCCGCTCGAGCGCGAGCGCCACCAGAGCGTCGATATCATCGGCGGCAACCGCGGCGTTCTCGACACCGGCCTCGCGCGCGGTGCCGGCATTACCCGGCGCCACCAGCACCTGCTCGACGCCTTCGCACTGGGCCGCTTTCCACGCCAGCGCGTGCTCGCGTCCACCACCGCCGATGATCAGGATCCTCATGCGCGCCTCCCGCAGCGACCCCAGCGACTAATGACGAAAATGCCGCATGCCGCCCGTGAATACCATCGCCATGCCGTGCTCGTCGGCGGCGGCGATGACCTCTTCGTCGCGTATCGAGCCGCCGGGCTCGATGACCGCCGTAATACCGACTTCGGCAGCTGCGTCGATACCGTCTCGGAACGGGAAGAAGGCGTCGGAGGCGAGCACCGCGCCTGCCACCTGCAGTCCCTCGTCGGCCGCCTTGATCGCGGCGATCTTGGCCGAGTACACGCGGCTCATCTGTCCCGCACCGACGCCGATGGTCATGCCGTCCTTGCAGTAGACGATGGCGTTCGATTTGACGAACTTGGCGACCTTCCACGCGAACTGCAGATCCTTGAGCTCGCTCGCCGTCGGCTTTCGTTTCGTAACCACTTTCAGGTCGGCCTCGGCGACCATGCCGATGTCACGATCCTGCACCAGCAGCCCGCCGCCCACCCGCTTGTAGTCGAACTCCGCGGGCCGCGTGTCGCCCCAGCTGCCGCATGCAAGGACCCGCACGTCCTTCTTTGCGCGCAGGCACTCCATGGCCTGCTCCGAGACCGATGGCGCGATGATGACCTCGACGAACTGACGCTCGAGGATGTCGCTTGCGGTATCCGCATCGAGGGGTCGGTTGAAGGCGATGATGCCGCCGAAGGCAGAGGTCGGATCGGTGCGGTAGGCGCGGTCGTAAGCCGCATGGATGTCTTCGCCGAGTGCGACGCCGCAGGGATTCGCGTGCTTGACGATCACGCAGGCAGGCTCTTCGAAGCTCTTTACGCACTCCAGCGCGGCGTCGGTATCGGCGATGTTGTTGTACGACAGCGCCTTGCCATGCAGCTGCGTGGCCGTGCCGATGCACGCTTCCGCCGGCTGCGCTTCGGTGTAGAAAGCGGCACGCTGATGTGGATTCTCGCCGTAGCGAAGCTCGGAGTGCTTGTGAAACTGCAGATTGATGGTGCGCGGAAAGTCGCCGCGCACGTCATCCGCGCCGAGGCTTCCGAGATAGTTGGCGATGGCGCCGTCGTAACGGGCGGTGTGCTCGAATACCTTGGTGGCAAGATGGCGGCGTGTCGCGTCGCTGAGCCCCCCGCCGCTGGCCGCCAGCTCATCGGCAACGCGCGCATAGTCCGCGCTGTCGACCACCACCGTCACGTAACGGTGATTCTTGGCCGCCGCGCGCAGCATGGTGGGTCCGCCGATATCGATGTTCTCGATGGCGGTGGCCACGTCGCAGGTCGGGTCCGCCACGGTCTTTTCGAACGGATACAGGTTCACGACCAGCAGATCGATGGGTGCGATACCGTGCTCCTTCATGACCGCGTCGTCCTCGCCGCGGCGTCCGAGCAGCCCGCCGGCTATCTTCGGGTGCAGCGTCTTGACCCGGCCGTCCATGATCTCGGGGAATCCCGTGTACGCCGACACTTCGGTGACGGCGATACCCGCATCGACGAGCAGGCGGGCGGTTCCGCCGGTGGAGAGGATCTCTACCCCTGCGGCGGCCAGCTTACCGGCAAATTCGACGACACCGCTCTTGTCGGACACGCTGATCAGCGCGCGTTTGACCACTGACATGGAAACATTCTCCACCATCGAAGAGGAAATTTTCGCCGGCTGCGCCAGATGTGACCGGCAACCTGCGCGCCGCTCAGAGCAGCTTGTGCAGCCGTAGCTTTTTTCGAAGAGTGCTGCGGTTGATGCCGAGGATCTCCGATGCGCGGGTCTGATTTCCGTCGGTATAATCCATCACGCATCGCAGCAAAGGCACCTCGACTTCGCGCATCACCATTTCGAACAGTCCGGTGCATTCGTGGCCGTCGAGGACCGAAAAGTACTCTTCGACGGCATCGCCGACACATTCGCGCAGCGGCTGATTCTTGCGCTTCAGCTCGACGCGCAGCGCGCTCACTGCCTTCGGCGGCTTCCTGCTTTTCGCCGCGCTCACGCCGCGCGCTCCCATGGACGCGACGTCTGCGCGAGCGCATCGAAATAATCGCGCACCAGCGCGAGCTGCTCAGCGGCACACTCGACACGATTGACACGCTGCCAGAAGGCGGCCGCGCCCGGGCGGCCCCTGCAGTACCACGACAGGTGCTTGCGTGCGACGCGCACCCCGAGATACGGACCGTAGAGCGCATGAATCGCGCGCAGGTGCTCCACGAGCGTCGCGCCGACCTCCGCCGGACCCGGCGGGTCGAGCACCTCGCCGGTGCGCAAAAAATGATCGATTTCGCGGAATATCCACGGATTGCCCTGCGCCGCGCGGCCAATCATGAGACCATCCGCGCGGGTCCGGGAAAGAACCCGTTTCGCTTCCTGCGGCGTGCGCACATCCCCGTTGGCAATGACCGGTATCTGCACCGCCGCCTTGATGGCGGCGACGGTGTCGTGCTCTGCCGAGCCGCGGAACGCGCAGGCACGCGTACGACCGTGCACGGCGATGGCGGCAATGCCGTTGTCGACGGCGATGCGTGCAATGCTGACACCATTCTTTCTTTGCGGGTCCAGGCCGGTTCGAATTTTGAGCGTCACGGGCACGTCCACGGCAGCGGTCACTGCCGCGAGTATCCTGGACACCAGCGATTCGTCGCCGAGCAGCGCGGAGCCGGCGTGGTTGTTGCATACCTTTTTCGCGGGACAGCCCATGTTGACATCGATGAGCTGCGCGCCGTGATCCACATTGAAGCGCGCCGCATCGGCCATCTGCTCCGGCACTGCGCCGACGATCTGAACCGAGCGCGGCTCGCTCTCACCCGTGTGGTCACGGCGACGGCGGCTTTGCGCGGTATCGCGCAAACGCGCATCACTGGCAACCATCTCGGAGACCGCCAGGCCCGCGCCGAGTCTTCTACACAGTTGCCTGAAAGGACGGTCGGTGACCCCGGCCATCGGCGCAACGACTAACGCGCTTGCAAGAGAATAGCTTCCGATTCGCATTGTCCTTACGCGCTCGGCCCCTTCGCAGCTGAGTTGTTGTTGGAGAAGGAAAGGTGCTACCCCGGACGCGCGTATAGTATCGCCTCGGGCCTCGAGGGAAAAGAAAAAAGTCACCGCCTTCGCGCACTGCATCATTGCGCGCAAAACGCTCGCGCACCACGCCGATGCGCACATCGGGGCCGTGCGCAAAAGTTTTCAAAGACTTAGATTCATCGGCATGCGGCAGCGCGCGTGCCGCGCCCGAGTCAGAGAAACTGAAACTCGAAACTCACCGCCGCTTCCTCGGGTGCGAGCACGTCGAGCTCGACCTGGAACGGTGTTTGCGGGCGCAGTCGCGCACTCGCGGCCACCGGCCGACCCAGATACTCGGCGGGTTGAAACACGCGCGTGGCGATGGTCTGGCCGTTGACGTTGAACAAGGTGAACCGCACCCGCGGATAAGGCTGGCGGAATTTCGCCGCATTCGTGAGCGTCGCCTTGATCTGCAGCACACCCTCGTAACGGGGGTGAACGCGCACATCCCTGCTGACTACGCGGATCCGGGAAGGGTCGCGACGCTCGGGCAGCACGCAGCCGAAACGCTCACACAGTGACTCGATAGCGGCGCGAAACTGCGGATAACGCCGGGCGGCGTCTTCGGGCATGAAGAAGAAATACTGCAGCGCCAACAGCACGAGCAGCGCGAGCGCCGCGCTGCCGTAGGCGACGTTGCGGCGCCGGGCACTGGCTTTGGCGGCGCGCTCGGCCACATCCTCGCGCAGGACCGCCGGCAGCGTCGGGTCGACGGCCTGCTCGGCGGCGTCGAGCAGTGACACGCGCCGCGCCGTGTCCGTTGCTGCGGATTCCGTCGCCTGCTCGGCGCCCCCGCGGGCGTCTTGCTGCGTCGGCGCCGTTGCGGGCGCCTGCGGCATAGGCGCCGGCGTGTCGGCGCCGTCGTCGGGGGCGGGCTGTGTGCGCCCGTCGAGGCCGGCCGAGGCCCGCACCGCCTGCAGCGTCGAGCTCAGCTGCTCGGCGGCGCTGCGGGCTTCGGCGACCGGCGCGATGTCGGCGGCGATCTCCGTGTCGGCGGCGATCTCCGTGTCGGCGGCGATCTCCCTGTCGGCGGCGGTCTCCCTGTCGGCGCCGGTCTCCCTGTCGGCGGCGATCTCCGTGTCGGCGGCGAACTCCGTGTCGGCGGCGAGCTCCGCGTCCGCGGCGAGCTCCGCGTCGGCGGCAGACCCGGTATCGGCAGGGCGCACCATGCCCCCTGCGCGTGCGCTGTCGTCGGGCGTCGCCGCCGATGCCGGCGGTGGACCGTCACTGAGGTGTGGAATCGCGTCGAACGATTCCAGGCAGGTGCCGCAACGCACATTGCCGTGGGCGGCCTTGAGCTGATCGGCCCCGACGATGAAAACGGTCCGGCAATGCGGGCATCGCGTGTACAAGAACTCAGACTCCGTGGTCGCCGCGTGTTCCGTCGAGCAGAACCCAGTCGCCGTCACGCGCGCTCACACGAAGCGCGCACCACGGCGCGTAACGCGCCACCAGTCGCGGGGACTGCTCGCAGAGTATGCCGGCGAGGGCCAGGCGTGCGCCGGGTCGCAGCAGCCGGCACAGGGTCTCCGCGAGACCGTCCAGGGTGTTTGCAAGTATGTTGGACACCAGCAGCTCGGCGGTCAATGAAGGCAGATCCCCGGGCGCGACCACTCGTATACGGTCGGCGACGTCATTGGCGGCGGCGTTGCGCCGGGTTGCCGCGAGCGCCTGCTCGTCGCAGTCGACCGCCCATACCCGGCGGGCGCCGAGCCTCGCCGCGGCCACGGCGAGGATTCCCGATCCGCAGCCGTAATCGACCAGCGTGCGCTCGAGCAGTCGTTGACCTGCGAGCCAGGTGAGACACATGGCGGTGGAGGGATGATGACCGGTGCCGAAAGCGATCCCCGGGTCGAGGGTGATGCTCACCTCATCGTTGGTGAGCTCGACCGGCTCCGACCAACTCGGCACCACCCACAGGCGTGTCCCGAAGCGCGTTGGCTCGAAGCCCTCTCGGTGGACGCACAGCCAGTCGCGATCTTCGAGCCGCTCCACTTGCGGCGCCCGCAGCGCGCCCGGTGCGCTGCGTCGCTCCAGCTCGCCGAGCAGGCGTGCCGGATTTTCGTCACCGCGGAACAGTCCGCTCACGCGGGTGTTCGACCACAACGGCGTGGTGCCGGACGGGGGCTCGTAGAGGGGCTCGTCCTCAGCATCGTCGAGACTCACCGCGAGCGCACCGCACTCGGACAAGTGATCGGCGAGCGCCGCGGCGGTCTCGGAGCTGCAGACGAAACGCAGCCGCAACCACGTTTTGGGTGCGTGCGCGTCACTGGCCACGCGTACCGCCGTCAGCTCCCCGCGAGCTTCGATTCCAGGTAGTGGATATTGGTGCCGCCGGCAAGGAATGCACTGTCCCGGCACAGGCGTTCGTGCAGCGGAATATTGGTCTTGATGCCATCGATGACGATCTCGTCGAGGGCCGTGCGCATGCGCGCGATCGCAGAGCTGCGATCCTGTCCGTGGGCGATCAGCTTGCCGATGAGTGAATCGTAATTGGGAGGCACCTTGTAGCCGCTGTACAGATGACTGTCGAGACGAATCCCCGGTCCGCCCGGCGGGTGGAACAGGTTCACCGTTCCCGGTGACGGCATGAAGTTGTCGGGATCTTCTGCGTTGATGCGGCATTCGATGGCGTGGCCGCGGAACTCGATGTCTTTCTGGCGCAGCCGCAGCGGCTCGCCGCTGGCGATCTCGAGCTGCGCGCGCACCAGGTCGATGCCGGTGATGAGCTCGGTGACCGGATGCTCGACCTGCAGGCGGGTATTCATCTCGATGAAGTAGAATTTGCCGTCCTCGTAAAGAAACTCGAAGGTGCCTGCGCCCCGGTAATCGATATCCCGGCACGCCTTCGCGCAGCGCTCGCCGATCTCGCGGCGCGTCTTCTCGTGCAGGCCCGGCGCCGGCGCCTCCTCGATGATCTTCTGGTGACGCCGCTGCATCGAGCAGTCGCGCTCTCCGAGATGAACGGCGTTACCCTGGCCGTCCGCGAGCACCTGAATCTCGATATGGCGGGGATTCTCCAGATACTTCTCCAGATAGAGGGTGTCGTCACCGAAAGCCGCTGCTGCTTCGCTGCGCGTCAGCGATATGGCGTTGAGCAGCGCCGCTTCGCTGTGCACGACGCGCATGCCGCGGCCGCCACCCCCGCCCGCTGCCTTGACGATCACCGGATAGCCCAGGTCGCGTGCAATGCGCAGGGTTTCATTGTCATCGTCACCGACGGGGCCGTCAGAACCTGGCACGCACGGCACACCCGCTCGCTTCATCTCCGCGATGGCCGCCACCTTGTCGCCCATCATGCGGATGGTCTCCGGCCTCGGTCCGACGAAAATGAAACCGCTCTGCTCGACGCGTTCGGCAAAATCGGCGTTCTCGGCAAGAAAGCCGTAGCCGGGATGAATGGCGACCGCGTCGGTGACCTCGGCGGCGCTCACCACCGCAGGAATATTGAGGTAGCTTTCCGCCGAAGGCGGTGGACCGATGCACACAGACTCGTCGGCGAGGCGCACGTGCTTGAGATCGCGATCGGCGGAAGAGTGCACGGCGACGGTCTTGATGCCGAGCTCGCGACAGGCGCGCAGAATACGCAGAGCGATTTCACCGCGGTTGGCGATGACCAGCTTACCGAGAATGGGCATCAATCGAATCTCGCGGCCACGCGGCGGTGGCGCAACGGGCTGCCCGGCGTCGGCTCACGCATCTTCGTCGCTGATGACGAATAGCGGTTGACCGTACTCCACCGGCTGGCCGTTCTCCACCAGGACCGCGCCAATCCGGCCGGCGCGGTCGGCTTCGATCTGATTGAGAATTTTCATGGCCTCGATGATGCAGACGGTGTCACCTATCTGCACCCGTTGCCCCACCTCGACGAACGGCTTCGACCCCGGCGAAGGCGCCTGATAAAAGGTCCCCACCATGGGCGAAGTGATGATGTGCCCGGCAGGAAGTGATTCCGCAGCAGGTTCGGCGGCGGCGGCCGGCGCCGCTGGGGCAGCGTCGCTTCGCGGCGTGACCTCGGCACCCTGGGGCGGCATGGCGAACGCGGCGGCCGGCGCTGGCGCGGCGCCGATCGCCCCAACCGGCCGGTGGCGGCTGATGCGCACCGATTCCTCGCCTTCGTGAATCTCGATCTCGTCGACGTTCGAGGTGTCGAGCAGATCGATGAGCTTCTTGACCTTGCGGATATCCATGGGCTGCCTCAGCCGTCAGTCATCGTCGTTGCCGAGCTGCTCGACGGCCGCATGAAAGGCGAGCTCGTAGCCCTGCGGGCCGAGGCCGGCGATGACGCCGACGGCGATGTCAGAGAAATAGGAATGATGGCGAAACCCCTCGCGCCGGTGGATATTCGACAAGTGCACCTCGATGAACGGAATACCGGAAGCGAGAAACGCGTCGCGCAGCGCGACGCTCGTGTGCGTGAAGGCAGCGGGGTTGACGATGATGAAGTCCACCGCCTCGCCTGCTGCCGCCTGAACGCGCTCAACGAGCTCGTGCTCGGCATTGCTCTGGAAGCTTTCCAGCGTGTGTCCGTAGGCCGCCGCCAGCTCCGCGATGCGCGCGTCGATGGCGTCCAGTCCCGTGCGACCGTAGTGCTCGGGCTCGCGCCGGCCGAGCATGTTCAGGTTCGGCCCGTGAAGAAGCAGGATCTTGGCCACGCTGGCTGTGTCCGATACGAGAAGATAAGCGCAATTTCAGGGGAGATAGCAGCAGAATAGCAGAATTTTACCGCGCAGGCCCGGTCGTTTCCCGGCGCCGTCCGGAAAGCCCCCTGGCACCGGGATGCGGGCCTCCCCCGCCCCCTCTCAGAGCAGCTCCTCGATGAGCGCCGTCGCGGTGTCCTCCTCCAGAACCCCGGCGTGGCGCGCAACCACGTTGCCCTGGCGGTCGATAACCACCGTGAACGGCAGGCCGCCGGCCTCGTTGCCGTAGGCGCTCATCACCTCGATAGCGTCGAGCTGGCCGTGCAGCGTCGGGTAGTTGAGCCCGACCCGCTCGGCGAACGCGCTCACCTGCTCGGCGTCGTCGATGGCGACGCCGAGAAACTGCACCCCGCGTTCGCCATACCGTGTCTGGAGGGCGGTGAACATGGGGATCTCGTGCAGGCAGGGCGGGCACCAGGTGGCCCAGAAATTCAGCACCACGAGCTTACCGTCCCACTCCGAGATGCTGCGGCGCACGCCCTGCAGATCCGGCAACCAGAACGCCGGGCGCTGGCCGCGCTGACTGCGGTCGGTTTGCGTCTGCTTGACGGTGATCAGCTCCGGCGCCGGCGGATCCAGGCGATCGCGCACGTACACGCCTGCGGCGAGGGCGGTGGCGCCAGCGGCGAAGACCAGGGACACGAGGACTATCGGTTTCATTAAGGCGGCGGGGTTTCCGGAAATTTTCACAAAGCGCTCGTATCGCCGAGACGCGATCTCCCGGGGAGTTCAGGCACGGCCAGCGAGAATACACCACGACGGTCGTGCCATTGTAAACGGCTGTGCAAGCCCCAACCGTAACCAATGGGTGTAATGAAAGTCTGTCCCCGGATGGGCTTGACGGGGATTGTGGCGTGTTTTTCTGGCTCCTTCTGCTCTTCTTCACCGTGCCGCTCGTGGAGATCTACGTTCTCCTGGAGGTCGGCGGCGTCATCGGCGTGCTGCCGACCATCGCCCTGGTGGTGCTGACCGCGGTCATCGGCGCGGGGCTCATCCGCGCCCAGGGCCTGGCCACTCTCGCGCGGGTGCGCGGCGAGCTCGATCGCGGGGAGCTGCCGGCGGTCGGCATCATCGAGGCCGCCTTGCTGCTGGTGGCCGGGGCGCTGCTGCTGACCCCGGGCTTCGTCACCGACACCCTCGGATTCCTGATCCTGGTGCCGCCGCTGCGCCGCCGCGTCGTGGAAGCCTTCATCGCGCGCCACGTGGTGATTCGCGGCGGCACGCCGGAGCGTGGCGGCCGCCACGACCCGCGCATCATCGAGGGCGAGTTCCGCCGCGACGACGAGGCACCCTGAGCCGGCGCCAGGGGCGCGCAGCCGCCCCCGAGGCCTTGACTTCCCGCGGGCCAGCCATATTATTAGCACCCACTCAAAGAGAGTGCTAACAAGCCGACGGGCGGGCCGCCCATCGGACTGGAGGCGCCTCGACACACGTTGAATCGATGGAAGCACTATCAGGAGAAATCTGAATGAATATCCGGCCTTTACACGACCGCGTGATCATCAAGCGCAAAGAGGAGGAGCGGACGTCTCCGGGTGGCATCGTGATCCCCGACTCCGCGGCCGAGAAGCCCATCCGCGGCGAGGTTACCGCCGTCGGCAAGGGCAAGATTCTCGAGGGTGGCGACGTGCGGCCCCTCGACGTCAAGGTCGGCGACGAGGTGCTGTTCGGCAAGTACTCCGGCACCGAGGTCAAGATGGAAGGCGAGGATCTGCTGGTGATGCGCGAAGAGGACATCATGGCGGTCATCGAGAAGTGATCGCTTCGCGCAACCCTGACAGTCGATCCCAATAAAACCCATTACGAGCCAAACGAAATCGAATTTCACAGGAGCTAATCATGGCTGCAAAAGACGTACGCTTCAGTGACGACTCGCGCCAGCGCATGGTGAGGGGGGTCAACATCCTCGCCAACGCCGTGAAGGTCACGCTCGGCCCCAAGGGCCGCAACGTCGTTCTCGAGAAGAGCTTCGGCGCCCCCACCGTCACCAAGGACGGTGTCTCGGTCGCGAAGGAGATCGAGCTCGAGGACAAGTTCGAGAACATGGGTGCCCAGATGGTCAAGGAGGTCGCCTCGAAGACCTCCGATGTGGCCGGTGACGGCACCACCACCGCTACGGTGCTCGCCCAGTCGATGCTGCGCGAGGGTCTGAAGTCGGTGGCCGCCGGCATGAACCCCATGGACCTCAAGCGCGGCCTCGACAAGGCCGTCGCCAAGGTCGTCGAGGCCCTCCAGGACCTCTCCAAGCCGACCGTCGACGACAAGGCCATTGCCCAGGTGGGCACCATCTCGGCGAACTCCGACGAGAATGTTGGCGCCATCATCGCCGAGGCCATGACCAAGGTCGGTAAGGAAGGCGTGATCACGGTCGAGGAAGGCCAGGCTCTCGAGAACGAGCTCGACGTGGTCGAGGGCATGCAGTTCGATCGCGGCTACCTTTCGCCCTACTTCATCAACAACCAGGAAAACATGAGCGCCGAGCTCGAGGATCCCATGATCCTCCTGCACGACAAGAAGGTCTCCAACATTCGCGACCTGCTCCCCATCCTGGAAGGCGTCGCCAAGGCCGGTAAGCCGCTGGTGCTGATCGCCGAGGACGTGGAAGGCGAAGCGCTCGCCACCCTGGTGGTCAACACCATTCGCGGCATCGTCAAGGTGGTCGCCGTCAAGGCGCCCGGCTTCGGCGACCGCCGCAAGGCGATGCTCCAGGACATGGCCATCCTCACCGGCGGCAACGTCATCTCCGAGGAAGTCGGCCTGAGCCTGGAGAAGGCCACCCTCGACGACCTGGGCACGGCCAAGAAGGTGCAGGTGACCAAGGAGAACACCACCATCATCGACGGCGCCGGCACGACCAAGGACATCGAGGCCCGCGTCAACCAGATCCGTCAGCAGATCGAGGAGACCACCTCGGACTACGATCGCGAGAAGCTGCAGGAGCGGCTGGCCAAGCTCGCCGGCGGCGTGGCGGTGATCAAGGTCGGTGCTGCGACGGAAGTCGAGATGAAGGAGAAGAAGGCGCGCGTCGAGGACGCGTTGCACGCCACCCGCGCTGCGGTCGAGGAAGGCATCGTCCCCGGTGGTGGCGTGGCGCTCATTCGCGCGCTGTCGAGCCTCGACGGACTCAAGGGTGACAACCACGATCAGGATGTCGGCATCGACATCGCCCGCCGCGCCCTGCTCGAGCCTCTGCGTCAGATCGTTCAGAACGCAGGCGCCGAGGCCTCCGTGGTCGTCAACCAGGTCAAGGAAGGCAAGGGTAACTTCGGCTTCAATGCCGCCACCGAGGAATTCGGCGACATGGTCAAGATGGGCATCCTCGATCCCACCAAGGTGGTGCGCACGGCGTTGCAGAATGCCACCTCCATCGCCGGCCTCATGATCACCACCGAGGCCATGGTGGCCGAGGTTCCCAAGAAGGAAGAGCCTGCCATGCCGGGTGGCGGCATGGGCGGCATGGGCGACATGGGCATGATGTAAGTCATACCCGGGCGCCTGCCCGTGCAACGAGCCCCGCCATTCGTGGCGGGGCTTTTTTTTCGCCGACGCCCAGGCGCTTTGAGGCGCCCCCGATTGCGCCCACGCAATCCAAGTGGATTTGGTCCCCTCGAGAAAGCAGACTTGCGAGACCATGGGCAAGGAAGAACCCGTTGCGAATCCGGTCATGCCGGCGCTTCCCGAAGCGCTCGCGGAGACGGCGCGCGCGCGTTACCAGGCCTTGCACGCCGCTGTCGACGGGGACTTGCCGGCGCTCGAGGAGCTGCCTGGAGACGCCGCCCGCGTGCTCGCCTGCAGCGAGTACGTCTCGCAGAGCTGCGCGCGCCACCCGATTCTGCTGCGCGGGCTTCTCGAAAGCGGCGATCTGTCGCGCGCCTACAGCGGCGGCGGCGCGGACGGTTACCGGCGCAGAGCCGAGGCAGCCGTCGACGCGAGCGGCGACGACGCGGAGCTGATGCGGGCACTGCGCGCGCTCAAGCGCCGCGAGATGGTACGCATCGCATGGCGGGACATCGGCGGCCTGGCACGCTTCGAGGAGACGCTCGAGGAGACCTCGGCTTTCGCCGACGCGGTGCTGCGCGCCAGCGTCGATCGGCTGCACGCCTGGATGATCGGCGACACGGGCGAGCCGCGGGGAAATGACGGCAGCCCCCAGCACCTGGTGGTGCTGGCCCTCGGCAAGCTCGGCGCGCAGGAGCTCAATTTTTCCTCCGATATCGATCTCATCTTCTGCTTCCCCAGCGCCGGCGCCACCGCCGGTGCCCGCCGCCAGCTCTCCAACGACGAATATTTTCGCCGCCTCGGCCAAAGACTGATCAAGGTGCTCAACGAACGCACCGACGAGGGGTTCGTGTTCCGCGTCGACATGCGCCTGCGCCCGTTCGGCTCGAGCGGCCCGATGGCGCTCAACTTCGACACCCTCGAGGACTACTACCAGAGCCATGGTCGCGACTGGGAACGTTACGCCCTCATCCGTGCCCGCGCGATCACCGGCGATGCAGGCAGCGGCGAGTCGCTGCTCGAGCGACTGCGACCCTTCGTCTACCGACGCTATCTCGACTTCGGCGCGCTCGAGTCCATCCGCGACATGAAAAGCCTGATCACCGACGAGATCGAACGCAAGGGATTGCACGACAACATCAAGCTCGGCCCCGGCGGCATCCGCGAGATCGAGTTCACCGGCCAGGCCTTTCAGATGGTGCGCGGCGGGCGCCAGCCCGAGCTGCGCGACAGGCGCATTCTCAACGTCATCAGGATCCTCGGCGCGCGCGGCCAGCTGCCCGAGTACGCGGTCAACGACCTCTGCGGTGCCTATCGTTTTCTTCGCACCACCGAGCACCGTCTCCAGCAGGTCGCCGACCGCCAGGAGCACACGCTGCCGAGCGAAGCCGCGGCGCGCGCAACCCTCGCCGCGGGGATGGGCTTCGAGGACTGGGACGCCTTCGCGCGCGCGCTCGATCAGCATCGTCAGCGGGTCAATGCACAGTTCACTCAGGTTTTCGGGGGTGAGGTGGAATCACACGACAGCGACGAGGCGTTGCGGTCCCTGTGGTCGGGAACACTGGAAGCCGCGCAGGCGGCTGAAGTGCTGCGCTCGACGGGCTACCCGGAGAGCCAGGCGGACGAGGCGTGGAAAAGCATTGCGCATATTCGCGAGAGCTACTCGCTGAAGCTCATGGACCCCCGCGGCCGCGGCCACCTGTCGCGTCTGATGCCCGATCTTCTGCGCGCCGTCGCCTCGCAGGCACATGCGATCGACACCCTGCAGCGCGTGCTCAACATCATCGAGGCGGTGGCGCGACGCAGCGCCTATCTCGCCCTGCTCGCCGAGCGGCCGCTGGCCCTGTCTCAGCTGGTGCGCCTGTGCGCAGCAAGCCCCTGGATCGCCCGCGAGCTCGGCCGCCACCCGATTCTGCTCGACGAGCTTCTGGATCCGCGCAGCCTGTATGCGCCACTCGATCAGGCGGCGCTCCAAGCGGACATCGATCAGCGCCTCTCGGTGGTCGACGAGAAAGACATGGAGCAGGAGATGGAAGTGCTGCGTCAGTTCAAGCACGCCAACGTGTTGCACGTGGCCGCGGCGGACGTCTCGAAGGTCATGCCGCTGATGGTTGTCAGCGACCACCTGACGGCCATTGCCGAGGTGTCGCTGCGCAAGGTGCTGACGCTCGCGTGGCGGGACATGAAAAGCCGCTTCGGCGAGCCGCGCATGCACGACGACGGCGCGGCTCAGACGGCGCCCTTCGCCATCGCGGCCTACGGCAAGCTCGGCGGCATCGAGCTCGGCTACGGCTCGGACCTGGACATCGTTTTCCTGCATGGCAGCCGCGGAAGCAGCCAGCAGACCGATGGTGAACGCAGCGTCGATAACGCGGTGTTCTTCGCACGCCTCGGTCAGCGCATCATTCACTACCTCACCACGGCCACCGCCGAGGGCACGCTCTACGAGCTCGACTTCCGCCTGCGCCCTGCCGGCGCCAAGGGACTGCTGGTCAACGGCATCGAGGCGTTGCGCGACTATCTTTTCGAAGAGGCCTGGACCTGGGAGCACCAGGCACTGGTGCGTGCGCGGGTGGTGACGGGCAGCCCGGCGCTCGCGGCTCGTTTCGCCGAAATCCGGCGCGAGGTGCTGCTCACGCCGCGCGAGCCGGAGACCCTGAGACGCGAGGTGCGCGAGATGCGCGAGCGCATGCGAAAGGAGCTCGGCAGCGCCGCGCGCGGCGGATTCGACCTCAAGCAGGATGCCGGTGGTATCGCGGACATCGAATTTATGGTGCAATATGCGGTCCTTCGCTGGGCGTCCCGTCTAGGGAACTATCTGGAATTCACCGACAATATCCGCCTGCTCGAGGGTGTCTCGAAAGCCGGATTGATGGACTCCGCAGACGTCGAACGCCTGACTGACGCCTACCGCGCCTATCGCGCACGCGTGCACGCGTCCGCGCTCCAAGAGGAGACGACCGTGAAGGGTAATGGCGGAGTCGACCATTACCGCGAGGACGTGCTTCGGATCTGGCGGACGCTCATGGAGGACTGATGGGTTCCCGGCGGGCGGTGCGGATGAATGAAGGCTTGATGGAGATCGTTCGATGAATTTTGCCGACCGAGACGGGGTCATCTGGATGGACGGCGAGCTCGTGCCCTGGCGTGAAGCCAAGGTGCACGTGCTCACCCACACCCTGCACTACGGCATGGGCGTGTTCGAGGGCGTGCGCGCCTACAAGACCGACTCCGGCACCGCTATCTTCCGCTTGAAGGAGCATACGGATCGGTTGTTTCGCTCCGCGCACATTCTCGGCATGCACATGCCCTACGACAAGGACACGCTCAACGAGGTGCAGCGTCTGGTGGTGCGGGAAAACGGCCTCGACAGCGCCTACGTGCGCCCCATGTGCTATCTCGGCTCAGAGGGCATGGGACTTCGCGCCGACAACCTGTCGAGCCACGTGATGGTGGCCGCCTGGGAGTGGGGCGCGTATCTCGGCGCGGAGAGCATCGAGAAGGGCATCCGCATCCGCACCTCCTCCTACACGCGCCATCACGTCAACATCACCATGTGTAAAGCCAAGGCAAACGGCAACTACATGAACTCCATGCTGGCCCTGCAGGAGGCGTTGAGCTGCGGCTACGACGAGGCGCTGCTGCTCGACAACGAAGGCTATGTGGCCGAGGGCAGCGGCGAGAATATTTTCATCGTCCGCAACGGCAGGCTCTTCACGCCCGATCTCACCTCCGCCTTGGAGGGCGTGACCCGCGACACCATCATCGTGCTTGCCGACGAGCTCGGCATACCCCTGGTGGAGAAGCGCATCACCCGGGACGAGGTGTACGTGGCGGACGAAGCGTTTTTCACCGGTACCGCCGCCGAGGTCACGCCCATCCGCGAGCTCGACGATCGCCAGATCGGCAACGGCGCCCGCGGGCCCGTCACCGAGCGGCTGCAGGCTTCGTTCTTCGACCACGTCCACGGCCGCGCCAACTCACACCGCGAGTGGCTCACCGCCGTGGCGTGAACGGCGCCGATTAGGGAGGATTCGGCCGGTGACGGCAGAAAGCACGGCCCCCAGCGGGCTCATCGAACCCAACGCACAGAACCGCTACCAGGTCACCCGCGGTGATCTGCCGCTCAGCTGCCCGATGCCGGGCATGAGCCTGTGGAACTCCCATCCCAAGGTCTACCTGCCCATCGAGAAGACCGGCACCGCCAAGTGCCCTTACTGCGGAGCGGACTATTCTCTAGTGGAGGATTGAGCCCGTCCGCCGCCGGCATGCGTTGCCAATGACCGATCAGCTATCCGACGCCCCCCCGCCCAGCGCCGTCCCCACCATGACCGGCAAGGACCTCTACGTGCGCCTGCTGCGTCACGTGGTCCCTTACTGGCGCATGTTCGTCGTCGCGGTGGTTGCGATGGTGATCCTGGCGGCCACGGAGCCGGCGCTGCCCGCACTGCTCAAGCCGACGCTGGACGGCAGCTTCGTCGAAAAAGACTTGCACGCGGTCGGCATCATGTCCGTGCTGATTATCGTGCTGTTCGTGGTACGCGGCCTCGCCACTTTTGTCACCACCATGGCGCTCACCTGGGTGGGCGGTAAGGTGGTGATGGACCTGCGCAATGAGATGTTCGACAAGCTCGTCAGCCTGTCGTCGAGCTATTACGACGGCCAGGCGACCGGAACGCTCATCTCGAAGGTCACTTTCGATGCGGCCCAACTCACCGAGGCGGCATCGAACGTGCTGCTGGTGGTAGTCAAAGACACGTTGTCCATCCTCGGGCTGCTCGCCTGGATGCTCTATCTGCAGTGGCAGCTGACACTCATCACCTTCATCACGGCGCCGGTGGTGGTGCTGACGGTGAAGTACTTCAGCAAGCGCCTGCGCGCCACCAGTCATCTTTTGCAGGACAGCATGGGCGATGTCACCCACGTGCTCGAAGAGACCATCGACGGACAGCACGTGGTGCGCAGCTTCGGCGGTCAGGACTACGAGAAGAGCCGCTTCGCCAGTGCTGCCGACAACGTATTTCGCTCACAGTTGAAATTCATGGCGGCATCCACGGCCCAGTCACCCGTGGCCCAGGTGATTATCGCCATCGCGCTGGCGGTGATCCTGTTTCTGGCGGCGCACCTGTCGGCGGCCGGCGACATCAGCATCGGCGGCTTCGTCAGCTTCTTTGCCGCCATGGCCATGCTGTTCGGCCCCATCAAGCGCCTGACCAGCATCAACGCGGTGCTGCAAAGGGGTATCGCGGCGGCGTCGAGCGTTTTTGCGCTGATCGACGAGCCATCCGAGCCGGATCACGGCACGCGCACCATCGGGCGCGCCCGCGGCCTTCTCGAGTTCCGCGATGTGGGCTTCACCTATGACACCGCTGACACACCGGCGCTCGCCGGCATTTCCATCAGCGTCGAGCCGGGCGAGACCCTGGCCCTGGTCGGCCACTCCGGCAGCGGCAAGAGCACGCTCGCGAACCTGGTGCCGTGCTTCTACCGTCCCGACGCGGGCGCCATCCTGCTCGACGGCATCGACATCCGCGAGCTCACGCTGGCCTCCCTGCGCGCCAACATCGCCCTCGTCAGCCAGGAGATCGTGCTGTTCAACGACACCGTGGCCGCCAATATCGCCTACGGCCCGCTCGCCTCGGCGAGCCGGCAGGCGATCGTCGACGCCGCGCGGGCGGCTCACGCCATGGAGTTCATCGACAATCTGCCGCGGGGGCTCGATACGGAGGTGGGCCAGAAAGGCGTGCGGCTTTCCGGCGGACAGCGCCAGCGCCTGGCGATCGCGCGCGCCTTCCTCAAGGATGCGCCGTTGCTCATCTTGGACGAGGCCACCTCGTCGGTGGACAACGTCGCCGAGCAGCATATTCAGGCGGGTCTCGAAGCACTGCGCAAAGGGCGCACCACCATCGTCATCGCCCACCGCCTGTCGACCATCGAGCGGGCCGACAAGATCGCGGTCATGGACGCGGGACGCATCGTCGACGTGGGCAGGCACACCGACCTGCTCGAGCGCAGCAGCCTTTACGCCAGCCTGTACCGTTTCCAGATCGACCACCGCGCCGGGGAGGCAGCCGCCGCCGGCGCGAGCTGACATGGCGCCGCGCACGAAGCCGGCTCGGCCGCTGGTGGTATGGCGTTTCGCCGACGG
>JABAHS010008893.1_pt1 | contig 21870 bp, 19 predicted proteins | sample 7062111 | NCBI WGS metagenome assembly JABAHS01 (sample SAMN14534600, study PRJNA622989) | marine sediment metagenome | biome: marine biome [ENVO:00000428]; feature: marine pelagic biome [ENVO:01000023]; material: deep marine sediment [ENVO:00002113]; isolation source: pool of 4 deep marine... | reverse complement strand
TCCCAACCATTTTCCGCCATAAATGGGTCAACAATGGAAATCGGGACTATATTCTCCAGTTTCTTAATTTTTCTGAGTATGAGAGTTCGATGTGCCCAAGGACATGCTAGAGACACATAGAGGTGATAACGGTCAGGATCTGCTTTGTATCCCGAGGAACCATCAGCAGTAACCCAGTCTCTAAACTGGCTTTCTTTCCTGACGAATCTTCCGCCCGTGGATTTAGTGTCGTACCATTTATCCTGCCATTTCCCTTCTACTAGTAATCCCATAATTTATTTACCACCCAGCAATGTCCTTATAGGCAAGGATTTTAGTTGGGGTTATCCTTACAATTACCTCTCCCTCAGAGGAATTTCTATTTCCATAGGATTCTGCTTGGTCTTCACCCATATACCTGCCTCCAATGCGGGTAGCCCATTGCCGTACCTCATATGGATCATTATCAAATAAGACAGTTCCTTCAACTACAACATATGAATATGGAGGTTTCTGATCGTCTATAGCTATAGCGACCCTTGGGTCACGCACCATGTTCTTATATTTGACACTATCTATGTGAGTGTTGAAGATAAGATCACCTTTATCCAAATCAAACCATATGGGTGTTACGTGTGGACGACCATCTTTTCTTACTGTTGATAGTTTGCCCGTTTTAGTCCCCTCAAGCATAAACTCCGTATATTCATCTTTGGACATCTTCTGCATATGACTATCTCCTTATTAAAGGGGTTGTAATTACTTAGAGTACATGGATGAATGGATAAAGTTTACCAGTCGCTGATTTCAGCTTGGGCAGATTTTATCATTTTCTTTACGTTGCTTTTTGCTGTGCCACCGTAAGATTTTCTGCTATTAATCGACCCATCTAAAGTTATGTATCTGTAGAGATCCTCTTCAAAAAGCTCGGAGAACTTCCTGAACTCTGAAATATCTAGGTCTATGAGTTCCCTTCCTTTCTTTTCAGCATAACTGACAATCTTTCCAGCAACCTCATGTGAATTCCTAAAAGGTAGACCCTTTCGACTCAAATAATCTGCCACATCTGTTGCCGTGATAAAGCCTTCATCTAGGGCCTTTTTCATATTCTCATGTTTGAAGCAGGTAACGTTTAACATTTCATACATAACTTCAAGACATGACTTTACTGTGTCCACCGTATCAAACATGGGCTCTTTGTCTTCTTGCATATCTCGGTTATATGAGAACGGGAGTCCCTTCATTAAAGTAAGAATTGATGTTAGATCACCATAGACTCTTCCTGTTTTACCGCGTATCAGCTCGGCCATATCCGGGTTTCTTTTCTGAGGCATAATACTTGAGCCTGTTGTAAATTCATCTCCAAGATCTACGAAATCGAACTCCTTAGTAGACCAAAGAACAAACTCCTCAGATATTCTGCTTAGATGCATCATCAATGTGCTTGATGTCGAGATAAACTCAACGATAAAATCCCTGTCGCTCACAGTATCTAAGCTGTTATTTGTAACTTCTGGAAAACCGAGAAGCTTTGCTACCTGCTTTCTGTTTATGGGAAAACTTGTGCCAGCTCCTGCACCGGCACCAAGAGGGGATGCATTTATCCTCTTTAAGCAGTCTATGTATCGTTCCCTGTCGCGCTTTAGCATCTCAAACAGTGCCAGAAGTTGGTGTGATAGAAGAATGGGTTGACCTCGTTGCACGTGGGTGTATAGAGGAATAATTGCATCTATGTTTTCGTCCGCCAACTCAACCAAGCGTATGCATATAGCTTCAATCATGTCTATAATTTCATCTATTTCACGCCTCAAATATAGACGCATGTCGAGCGCTATCTGATCGTTTCTGCTCCTGGCTGTGTGGATTTTTCCGCCAACATCCCCAATCTTTTCTATTAAACTCTTCTCGATATTGAGATGAATATCCTCGAGTTCTTCCCTGAAAGGAAACTTTCCAGTTTCAATATCTTTTTCTATTTGCTTAAGGCCCTTTATAATTTTGTTGGCATCTTTTTTTAGTATAATTTTTTGGCTGGCTAGCATCGTAGCATGCGCAATACTGCCTTGGATATCCTCTTTGTATAACCTCTTATCAAAATCTATTGAGGCCGAAAACTTCTCAGCAACTTTATGAGTGCCTTTTTTAAATCGTCCGGCCCATGGTTTCTTTTTCAATTTATAGCTCCTATTTAAAACGAATATATTACCAACATTTTAGATAAGTTAGAACACTCTGTTCTAGAAACTTTATCATGTTAAAGGACTATATTTAAGGGGAATACATAATAATTGGCAAAAAAACTTTGTTTGATTATGAATTCGACTGATTATCTAAAAGAGTAAATAGGCTAAGAATCTCTCTTAGGTGGCGAGTGTTGAGAAAGTTCACACGTACATATTCTTTTGCTTTAATACCAATTTCACTCATTTTTTCTGGGTTTTGGAGAAGCTCTATAATTCTATGAGCTGCGCCTTCAGGAGTATCGACAAGAAAACCAGTGTGGTGATTTACTATTTGAAGCCTGATTCCACCTGTGTTACCACCGATAATAGGTTTTCCTTTCCACATGGCTTCAGTAACTGTCAGCCCAAATCCTTCCTTAAGAGATTTCTGAAGAATAATATCAGATGCTCTTTGCAAAGCATTTATAGTTGTGTGAGAGTCCGGAGGTAGAAGAAGTATATGTATGTCGCTATCATCGCCAGCAGCTTCTTTTACTTCCCTTAGAACCTCTTCACCTTCGGGATCATCATCTGCACCACCTCCAGCTAAAACTAACTGTATATCAGGTATAGAATCTTTAACTAGCTTGTATGCATTGATTACACCTAGTGGGTCTTTAAACCGGTCATACCTTGAGACCTGTAGCATTATGGGTCGGTTGGGATCAAGATTAAACTCTTTATATACTGATTCTATTTCCTTTTGATCAAGATCCATATTTTTTTCACTAAGCGGGTCAATACTTGGAGGAATTAAATACTGTGTATGAGGTAGCTGTTGTGCAAAGTCTGCAAGTGAGAAAAAACTTGCGTCATATTCTTTAACATAGTTGCTTAGATAATTCCATACTTGTGGGTAAGGTTTGCTTGCATCAATGTGGCAGCGCCATACCCATTTGCCTTTTCTATTTGGACAAAGACTAAGTAGTGGTGCAGGCTGAGGATCATGAATAATCACGTAGTCTGCTTCTTCCAGAGTTGGTCGTAGTAATTCAGCATTTTTTGCATTAGTTTCTTCATAAGCTTCAAACAGTTCATCAGATATATCGACAGGATCTCCTTGTAATGCATTATGCATGCTCTTTGTGCATTGATAGAATTTATCCTCTCCTGTTATTACTTCCCAGGTTGTATCTATTCCAAGCTCGTTCATAAGAGGCACCATCTTCATAAGTATCTCAGCAACACCGCCTCCTACGCGGGTGGAATTAACATGCACAAACTTTTTATCTTTCATTGGAGCTGCGAGCTGCTCTAGTTTTTGTATCGCATCTTTGCCAGCAACTCTCGCATAAGCATTAAGTAGTTCGCTCAATTTGTTGATCCTTTGAATATATTAGAAACTCTGTTGCGTAAATCTTCTAATGAGAAAAAGTAAGCGTCAATACTCGAGATTTGTTGAGTAAGGCTCTTCCATTCATCTCCGAATTGAGAGAGCCAAGAAGTCACAGATTCTCTAGAATTTACAAAATGGTAGTATATGCTGCCTAAGGGGAGTTGATCGATGATATCTGCAAGTTCCTCTGTTCTATTAGCTGTTATTTCCATGTTAAATAAAACAATTTCTGATCGAGTGAACTGGAACTTCTCGTTATCTTTGCTGTTTTGTATCAATCCAGTTTCTTCAATGCTTAAATCTACTACTTCAATCAGTTTTCTCCTGAGTTCTTCTATATCTGGAAATACACCTGGATTAAGGAGGCTAAGTCTTTCAGCAACTTTGTTGTCATGAAGTTTTGAATAAGCCCAAGTGGCGAAATCGTTGTTATATTCAGGGTCTTCAAAGCTTGCTCTAAGCTTCCTGGCCCAAAAATGATGCGAGATTGAATCTGGATGGATAGAAACTAGGGCGTCCCTTAGTTCTTGCAGGTTCTGAGCCCGAACACCAGTTGCGATATTCAGTATTTCGCAATCTTTTATTTGTAGATGTTGTATATTTTGAGTTTTGGAAGTCATAATTAGAGACGTAAGTATAGAGACTTTTTGCCAATACTCAATGCTATAGTCGAAAAAAATTAAGGAGATGAAAATGGAAGTATTTGAATGTGTTTCTACTTTGAGCTCAATTAGAAGCTATCAACAAAAAGAAGTCCCCGAAGAAGTTATTATGCAAGTACTTGAGGCTGGCAGACTGGCCCCTAGTGCGCATAATGATCAGCCTTGGGAATTTATTCTTATTAGAGATAAATCTATGCTGAGTGATATGAAAAAATATTGCATAAGTGGAAGTTTTATATCTCAAGTTGATTTTGCTGTAGTGGTTGTTACAGATCCCTCATCGAAATGGCATGAGATAGATAGCACACGTGCTGTACAGAATATGGTACTTACTGCGTGGAGCCAAAAGCTTGGATCATGCTGGATTGGAAAGCTTGAAAAGAAGGGCCTTATGGAATATTTGAATATCCCTAGGCATCTAAATATAATGACCGTTCTCCCTTTTGGCTATTTTGATGAAAGGCTAGTAAGCTCTGATAAATTCAGAAAAGATCCTAATCAAGTGTTTCACTTGAATTCCTATGGTTCTAGGATTTAGTATAACCGATTAGTCTAAATTGAGGTATGTATGAGTTTTTATCACCGCAGCTTTTTATAACTTTCATAGCATTTTTGTCTTGTCGGATTTTGATTTTGTGAACTGTATCATCTGATTTAGATAGAAATTTAACATTAGATTTTTTATCACTTGTCTTCATGCTCTTGAAGGTCAATTCTGATATTTCGATATTCCCAGTTTCTTTTCTCAAGTAGTATTCGGCTGCTTGTACCTGGGGAGGATAGCACGAGCGTCCACGGAAGCTTGTTAAATTGATCCTGCCCATTTCATATTCGTTGATTAGGTTTTCTGCAACTTTTCCTTCTCTGACACGACCATATGCAATCCCATGTGGTAAACACACAAATGTTGATGCGAATCTGTGTCCGCCAATATGGTTTGCTTCCCACATCTGAGACCCATATTTACCTTTGGCTACGTCTAAGTAGACAGGCATACCAAACTTCCCGCAGCAAGTGTCGTACTCTCCGTTTGTACAAAGAATAAATATCTTCTCATCAGAGAGACGCTCATCTGAGTTTAATATTTTTTTGAATTTCAGTGATGTTAAATCTTCATATTCTCTGAATTTAAACTCATACAGTCTGGGGTTTATTTCATCGGAAACAGCAATATAGAGTCTGAGATCGTCATCAGGGTTATTATGCTTTTTAATAAGCTGCAAGCGTGAATTCTTTAGACCCTTCAGCTCTTTATTTATATAGGATTTAACCTTCTTTGGGATTTTGCTGTCTTTATAAGCACTTCCAGACCAGTTCCCTCTGTACTCAACCAAGACCCACACATCCGCCCTAGTAGCTGTACCAAACATCTCCTCATCTGCATTGAGCGAGCTTTCATAACAAAGTATCTTATTTGTAATAGGCATTTTAGCTATATTATTTAGTCATAAAAACACTTAGTAATATTTATCGAGCACGAAATTATAACATGAAAAGGGATAACAATGGCTGAGAAGGTAATTGGAATAGATATTGGCGGGACAAACCTGAGAGGAGGTTTAGTTGATAGTCAGGGCAATATAATTAAAAGAATGAAAATATTGTCGGAGGCTGATAAGGGAATAGACAAACTAATCGACAACCTGGTGGGTTTCATCAAAGATATTAGTCAGGGAGAAAAAGTTTATGATATAGGGATAGGGATTCCAGGAATCATAGATTCCAAGGACGGAATTATTACAGAGGCTCCAAATATCCTAAATGTGAGTGATTACCCGATAAGATCTGTGCTAGATGAAAAGTTGGGCGGCGATATAAATGTTGTAATTGAGAATGATGCCAATAGTGCAGCGCTTGGAGAATGGTGGATAGGGGTCTCTAAAAATGTAAATTCTATGCTCATGATAACTATGGGAACAGGGATTGGGGGTGGAATTGTTTTAGATGATAAGCTCTGGACTGGAGTAAGCGGTATGGCAGGTGAGATTGGACACATGACAATTTATCCTGATGGCGCCAAGTGCAATTGTGGCAACTACGGTTGTCTTGAGAGCTACGCATCAGCTACAGCTATTAGAAGAATGGTTCATGAGGGACTTGAAAATCAAAGTTTTGTGACTTCCTTAAGAGAAAGCGTTAAAGATGCTCATATGGAGGATATCCCTTTAATCGTGATGGAAGCTGCAAGCGCTGGCGATGAATTCTCTCTTTCAGTATGGCATCAGGTTGGAGTAGCTCTTGGAATAGGTATAGCAAGCCTGATTAATTTGCTGAATGTAGAAATGGTTGTAATAGGAGGAGGGGTATCAAACGCATGGGATTTATTTATAGATACTACTTATTCCGAAGCTAAAAAAAGAGCTTTTCATGCGCCGATTGAAAGAGCCTCGATCGAAAGAGGTTCTCTTAAAGATGATGCTGGGATTTTGGGAGCATCATATTTAGCATTTCAAATCCGGAGTCAAAAGTAATCTTAAGAAAAGTTAGGCCTTATAAGTTTCATTCTAACTACTTCATCCTCTTGATCAGTGACTTTAAATCTATTATCAATTCTAATTCCGCCAAGCCACATTATTTCACCTTTAGTGCAAAATACTGGAACTCTAGACCTTAGAAATTTTGGAAGTTTAATATCTGTGAAATAGTCCTGCAATTTTTTAGAGTCCCTCATTCCTAGCGGGCAAAAACGATCACCTGGCTTGAAATTTCTAACTTCAATGGGGAACTCTACCGATTGAGGGTCAAAAAATGCAACACTTTCATCATCCTCTTCCAAAGTATCAGATTGGGCAATTGATACTTCAACCTCAAGCTCAGGAAATCCCCATTTACCTTCAGATTGAATAAGGTATGAGAACTCTCGCTCATACTCTGATTTTTTTGTAAATAGAAAACTGTCATAACCCTTTATTACAAGATTCTCACCAGGAAGTTCAACCTCGCCAGATGTTGTTTCAGACAATAAAAAATCATCTACTGAAACAATATGAGTTGAGGAGATATTCTTTAAGCTGCTGCTGGACTTTTCAATTGCAACCCTAAGCAAAGAGAACCTAATGGGCTTATCAATATTCTTATAAATTTCTAGATCACCGATTAGTTCTGAGCCATTTTGTTTGAATGTGCCCTCAAAATGCATAAGCGCTTGGCTGGTAATGAATTCATCTTCAGCTCTCAATATTTCAGCCGTGCGGGAGAGAGTATCTTTTATCTGAGGATTATACTTTTCAAGCTCTACTATGAGCTCTTGCCGAATTTTGTTTCGTAGATGCTCATCGGACTCATTAGTTGAATCCTCTACCCATTTGATACCTTTTGAGCGGAGATATTCTTCAATATCAGACCTGCTAGTTTCAATAAGAGGTCTAATAATATTGTTTGAGAAAGGTGGTATACCTGAGAGTCCTCTGGAGCCGCTCCCTCTGATTAATCTCATCAGCACAGTTTCTGCCTGGTCATCCATAGTGTGAGCGGTTGCAAGCTTAGTTGCATAATGTTTACTGATTACCTGATCAAAGAATTTATATCTGAGTGTTCTTGCTGCATCTTCTAGTGAGAGTCCGTGCTCTTCTTTGTACTTAATAGTATCAACTTCTCCATAGACGAAAGTAATACCTAATTTCTTAGCAGTTTCTTTAACAAAATCTGCATCTCTTTTTGCCTCTTCTCCTCTAATGCCATGGTTTAAGTGTGCTACAATCAAATCGAGTCCATATTCAATTAACTCATTTAGTGCATACAGCATTGCTATTGAGTCAGCACCCCCTGAGACTCCGAGTACTACTTTCTCACCTTGTCTTAACATACTGTATTTTTTAAGAGTCTTTGTTACCTTGGACAGCATTTTCTGAATTATTTGTGGCGAGACCCGCAGACATTATTATTCTGAATGCGTCCTCTACGGAAATTGAAAGTTCAATTATATCCTCTTCAGGGAGCATTATATAAAAGCCACTAGTTGGGTTTGGAGTAGTAGGCACAAAGAGACTAACCAAATTATTATCTGTTTGGTTGTGATGTTTTCCAGCCTCTATAGAGCCTGTTATGAATCCTATTGAATAAATACCTCTTCTTGGATATTCAATCATAGCCACACGCTTGAGGTTTTTCATGCCACCTCTTCCCATCAGTGTTTCGACTATTTGTTTGCTGGCTATATAAATTGTTCTGGCAAATGGGATCTTAGTAATAATGTATTCAGTAAACCCAACAAGCTTGCGTCCTAAGATATTTCTTGCGACTGCGCCAGCTACAAGGACTATGAGTATGGCACCTACTAGGCCAATAAGAAATAAAATGGCCTCAGATACTAGTGGGTTATGTTGATTTAAAAGTTCTCCAATGAACTTGTTAGGGAAGGCGGTAATAAGACCAATTATCTTTCTCCCCAACCAGTATAGTACAAGTATAGTGAGGGCGAACGGTATGGCTACCAATACGCCGGCAAGAAAGTTGTTTCTGAAAAAACTAGACAAATATTTCATACATTAGTCTGTATGTTTATCAATAGAATCACGGAGAAACCTGCTTGGTTTGAATACAACAGCTTTTCTCTCTGCGATTTCAATTGTTTCTCCGGTTGCAGGATTCCTTCCTTTTCTGGCTTTTCGGTTTTGAACTCTAAAGCTTCCAAACCGAGGAAGTTTTATTCCCTCACCTTTGCTGAGTCTGTCTTTGGTGATATCAAAAAAGAATTCTACTATTTCAGCTGACTCCCTTTTTGACAGACCTATCTTCGTGTGAATTACATCTGCAAGTTCTTTTTTCGTCATCATTATACCTCGCTTTAGTATTCTATATTGTACGTAATTCGGCTCCAAGAGCCAAGCCTAGTTTTTTAAGTGCTTTTTCCTGAACTTTATTTACTTCTTCCTCTGTTAGAGTTTTATCGGAGGCCCTAAGTTGAAGAGATATGGCAACACTTTTTTTCCCTTGCTCCACATGCTCTCCTGTGTAGACATCGAATATGGCTGCATCTTCTATTAATTTAGAGCCGATCTTGTCTATTTCCTCTAATATCCCAGCAGCAGGAACAGACTCATCTACAACTAATGCGATGTCTCTTCTTACTGAAGGGAACTTGGGGAGTGGACTAAACTTCTTGTTTTTCTCTTCAGAGATAGATGCAACTTCATCAAGATCAATCTCTACTACATACAGCTTCTTTGAAATATCAAGCTTTTCGCTTAAATCGGGATGAAGTTCTCCAATGTATCCTATCTCGGTGTCTTTAATCATTAGCTTTGCCGATTTTCCGGGGTGAAGAAATCCAATTTCCTGAGCATCAAGGAACTCTACATCCTCCTTATTGATCAGGGCTTCAAAAGCCCTTTCCAAGATGCTTTTAAAATCAAAGAAATCGAATTCCTCCTTCCCCCAGAACTCGGGCGTTCTCCGTCCGGTTGCCAACGCTACTAATTTTCTAATTTCTTTAGGTAATTCCTCATTTTCAATTGGCAAATAAACTCTTCCAATCTCAAATAGTCGTAGGTCTTGTTCCTGGTGATTAAGATTAAGAATTGCATTCTTAAGAATGCCAGGAATCATGCTTGTTCTCATCACAGAACTGTCTGTAGTTAGAGGGTTTAATATTTTAAGTGAATCACTTTTGTTAATTAGGCTTAGTAATTCATGATCTTCAAAGCTGTAGTTAATCACCTCATAAAATCCGCTAGATATTAAAACTTCTTTTAAAATATCCTGCACAGATTTGTTTATATTAAGTTTGTCAGACGACATTGCTACATGGGGAAGAGTAGTAGGTATATTGTCATAACCATGAAGTCTTGCTGCCTCTTCTATTAGGTCAATTTCTCTCTCAATATCAACCCTAAAGGTAGGTATACGAAATGTGTATTCATCTCCATCTAAGCTTAGCTCTTCAAATTCAAGGCCGTTAGCTATTCTTTTTAGTTCTTCTGGGTTAATATTGGTGCCAAGAAATCTATTTGCCCTGTCCAATGAGATTTTTACTTCATTGGGCTCAATCGGCTTTGGGTACTGATCAATTCTTCCAGTAGCAATTTCTCCGTCGCCCAAATCTCTGATAAGCTCAGCTGCTCTATCTAGAGCCTTGACTACAGCGTTTGGATCAACTCCTCTTTCAAACCTGTAAGAGGATTCAGATCTGAGGCCTGTGCTTTTCGAGGTTTTTCTAACAGTAATTGGGTCAAAATAGGCGCTTTCAAGAAGAACATTATGAGTGCTTTGTGACACCTCTGTATTTGCTCCACCCATAACCCCTGCAAGTGCGACAGGTTTTTTGCCATCGCAAATTAGAAGATCATCAGTAGTCAGCTTCCTATCAACCTCGTCTAAAGTTTTTATTGTTTCTCTATCCTTGGCTGCCCTTACAACAATTTTATTGTCTTCCAATAAATCGTAATCAAAGGCATGAAGCGGCTGTCCATATTCAAGTAATACAAAGTTTGTAATATCAACAACATTATTTATTGATCTTATATCAGATTCTTCCAATCTTCTTTTTAACCAGTCAGGTGAAGGACCAATTTTTACATTTTTAATAATTCTACAAGAGTATCTTGGGCATTTTTCAGGATCTTCAAGTTCTACTGTTGCCATGCTATTTATATCCTTACCTGTTTCATTAGTAGAAGAATCTGGGTGTCTCACGGTACTACCAGTTAATGCGGCTACTTCTCTTGCAACCCCAATTACACTTAAACAATCAGGCCTATTTGGTGTAATGCCCACTTCGAATACGACGTCATTTAATCCAAGCACATCCACAATTGGACTACCTATCTCAGATGATTCAGAGAGTATTAGTATTCCGTCACTTTCTTCCCCAAGTCCAAGCTCGTTCTCGGCACATAACATCCCCTCAGAGACTTCACCTCTAATCTTGGCCTTCTTTATCTTTAGACCATCCTCAAATTTTGGTCCAGGTGGCAGATTTGCACCTATCTTAGCAAGCGCAACTTTATCGCCTGCTTTCATGTTTGTGGCACCACAAACTATTGGATAGGTATTTTCACCATCTGTAACTTTACAAAGAGACAGTTTCTCTGCATTTGGATGTGATTCTAGTTCTAGGATCTGTGCCGATACTACACTATCTAGACCCTGTCCCTGGTAGATGACGTCTTCTACCTCAAGACCAGCCATTGTGAGCCGATCAGATAGTTCTTCAGGGGATAGATCAAAATCTATATAGTCTCTAAGCCAGTTTAGTGTGAATTTCATTTGTGCCCCGGGTTAATATGAAATAGTTACATATTCTAGTTAGAGGGTCAATACCAGTCGGTAAATATTGAGAAATTTAAAATATAATAATAAAAGGGGCCTAGGATTAGGCCCCATATGATTGATTTAGAATTATTGTCTTGCTTTTTGTTCTATCAAGCTATGTCAAAGCGGTCGAGATTCATCACTTTTGTCCATGCGGCAACAAAGTCATGAATAAACTGCTCTTTAGAATCTTCGCTACCGTAAACTTCAGCAAGAGCTCTCAGCTCTGAGTTTGATCCAAATATTAGATCTACGCGAGTACCAGTCCAATTCAGCTCTCCTGTTGCGCGATCATGGCCTTCAAACACATCTTGAGAATCTGAAGTAGCTTTCCATGTTGTACCCAGATCAAGAAGGTTTATGAAAAAGTCATTTGTGAGAGCGTCGGCTTGATTGGTAAAAACACCATTATTGGATTGACCATAATTGGTGTTTAATACTCGCAATCCACCAACTAATACTGTCATCTCTGGTGCTGTAAGTGTTAGTAGTTGAGCACGATCGACGAGCATATCCTCAGCTGTTGCTATACAATCACTCTTGATATAGTTTCTGAATCCGTCTGCAACTGGCTCTAGAACTGCGAAAGACTCAACATCGGTTTGCTCTTGAGCTGCGTCTGCGCGTCCCGGAGTAAATGGTACTGTAACATTGTGACCAGCATTTTTTGCTGCCTGTTCAATTCCTGCACAGCCGCCAAGAACGATCAAATCAGCCAGTGAAACCATCTTGTCTCCACTCTGAGCATCATTAAATTCTTTTTGGATACCCTCAAGAGTTCCTAGTACCTTAGCTAATTCTTCTGGGTTATTAACTTCCCAATCTTTCTGTGGAGCAAGACGAATACGCCCGCCGTTTGCGCCGCCACGTTTATCAGATCCGCGGAACGTTGATGCGGATGCCCAAGCTGTTGATACGAGCTCAGATACAGATAGTCCTGATGTGAGCATTATTTCTTTTAGGGATGATGCATCATTATCGTCAATAAGTTCATGTGTAACAGCAGGAATAGGGTCTTGCCAAATTAGTTCTTCATCTGGCACCTCTGGTCCTAGATAGCGTGAGCGTGGACCCATATCGCGGTGCGTGAGTTTGAACCATGCTCTCGCAAATGCATCTGCAAACTCATCCGGATTCTCATAAAAGCGTCTGGAAATCGGCTCATAATCAGAATCCATTCTCAAAGATAAGTCTGTTGTAAGCATAAATGGATCATTTTTCTTATCTGGGTCATGAGCATCAGGGATTGTTCCGGCACCTGCTCCGTTTACTGGTTTCCATTGATTGGCACCAGCTGGGCTCTTGGTTAATTCCCATTCGTATTCAAATAAGTTTTCAAAGAAATTATTACTCCACTTTGTCGGTGTTGTGGTCCATGTTCCCTCTAGCCCACTAGTGATAGTATCTCCAGCATTACCGGTGCCGTAAGTGTTCTTCCAACCTAGTCCCTGCTCTTCAATACTTGCTGCTGCAGGTTCAGGTCCTACATATTCATCAGGATTAGCAGCTCCGTGTGTTTTTCCGAATGTGTGTCCACCAGCAATCAGCGCGACTGTTTCTTCATCATTCATAGCCATTCGGCCAAATGTTTCTTTAATGTCACGTGCTGCTGCTATAGGGTCAGGGTTACCATTTGGTCCCTCTGGGTTTACATATATCAAACCCATCTGAACAGCGCCTAGAGGATTCTCAAGTTCTCTATCGCCAGTGTAGCGCTTGTCTCCAAGCCACTGCTCTTCAGAGCCCCAGTAGATATCTTCCTCTGGCTCCCAAACGTCCTCGCGTCCTCCGCCAAAACCAAAGGTTTTGAAACCCATTGATTCAAGTGCACAGTTTCCTGCTAGGATCATTAGGTCTGCCCAAGAAATTTTCTTTCCATATTTTTGCTTGACCGGCCAAAGTAGCAATCTGGCTTTATCAAGGTTTCCATTATCAGGCCAACTGTTAAGAGGCACAAAACGCTGGGTGCCAGAACCTCCGCCACCGCGGCCGTCAGCAATACGGTAAGTCCCCGCACTGTGCCACGCCATACGAATAAATAATGGACCATAATGTCCGAAATCCGCTGGCCACCAATCTTGTGATTCCGTCATAAGATCGAAAATATCTTGTTTTACAGCATCAAGATCAAGTGTTTTAAATGCTTCAGAGTAGTTGAACCCCTCACTCATAGGATTGGATAGAGCAGAGTTTTGACGGAGGATGTTGAGTTTCAACATATTTGGCCACCAGTCTCTGTTTGATGTGCCACCTCCTGCACCGTGCTTCATTTCTCCATGCATAAACGGACATTTTGCTTCGCCATTTGTTGTTTTTTTATCAGCCATATTCTTGCCTCCAAAATTATATTTTTATGTTGGAAAACCCAGGATGACTATATAATAAACAATATTTACTATAGTTGTCTAATATTAATTGTCTATGTATTTTATAGTTAATACCTATAGCAAGGATGCGATAATGGAACTTCATCAATTGAGATATTTTGTTGCTGTTGCAGAGACCGGTGGGTTTAGTAAAGCAGCTAAAAGGTGCTATGTTGCACAGCCTTCTTTAAGCCAGCAAATTATTAAACTGGAAAATGAGCTTGGTCAGGAGCTTTTTGAGAGGTTAAGTAGAAAGATAGTTCTGACTGAAGCAGGTAGAGCTCTTTTACCTAGAGCGAAACTTATACTCAAAGAAGCTGGTAATATTAAATCTGCTATACATGAAGATATAGATTCAGGCTCTGGAACACTATCGGTGGGTTTGATTCCTACAATTGCACCATATCTTTTGCCGGGCTCACTCGATAAGTATCACAAGCGTTTCCCTATGTCAAAAATAAAAGTAAATGAGAATTTAACTGAGAGACTCATAAAAAGTATAGTGAATCTTGAAATTGATCTTGCAATTATGAGTCTTCCTATTGATGATCCGCTTATTCAGACAAAATCCCTTTTTGATGATCCTCTGGTTCTTGCACTATCGCCTGAACATCCTCTTACAAAAGCAAAGAATATTAAAATTTCTGATCTTACGGAAATCCCCTTCATAGCTTTAGAGGAGGAGCACTGTCTGGGAGAGCAGATCAAAAGTTTTTGTTATGAGAAGCAAATAAACCCTGACATTATTTGCCGCACTTGGAATTTATCTACAATTCAGCAATGCGTTTCATTTGGTAACGGAATTTCTTTGGTTCCGAAAATGCTTGTAATGACCGATACATCTAAAAATTGTGAGTACAGAGAGATTCAGCGTCAATCTCCATTTAGAACAGTTGTTGCCGCGTGGCATAGGGACAGAAAATTGTCAAAATTAGCGAGTGAGTTTGTCTCGATCGTCAATGGGGAGTACAATTTCCTCTCAGGGTCATAATAGATGAAGAATATATACCTCGATTACAACGCTACAACACCTATAGATCCGAGGGTTCTCGAAAAAATGCTACCCTTTTTAGGCGAGCATTATGGTAATCCATCTAGCATTCATGCCTTTGGAAGAAAAGTAAAAGAAGCGCTTGATAAAGCACGGGAAGAGGTCTCCATGCTGCTCGGCGCTACCCCGAAAGAGATAATGTTTACATCCGGAGGTAGTGAAGGAGCAAACTTTGCAATAAAAAGCACAACCCTTGGAAGTTTAAGGGAAAAAGGCAAACACTTGATTACAACTAAGGTTGAACACGAGTGTGTTCTTGAGTCTTATAAATTCCTTGAGAAGCAAGGATATCAAATTACTTATGTGAGTGTCGATTCCAAGGGCCTCATAGATCTAGATGAACTAAGAGATAGTATTACTGATGAAACGATTCTTGTTTCCTGTATATATGCAAATAATGAAACTGGGATTATTTCACCTATAGCTGAAATTGCTGAAATAGTTAAAGAAAAGGGTATTGCACTTCACACCGATGCAGTTCAAGCTGCAGGGAAAATCGATATAGACCTAAAGGTAATACCTGCAGATCTAGTTTCTATATCTGCTCATAAATTTTATGGCCCGAAATCTGTAGGTTCTCTATTCATTAGAGATAATTTCGCTCAGCAAAACATACTTCCCCCATTAATCCATGGTGGTGGGCAAGAAAGGGGTAAACGTTCTGGCACTGAGAATGTTGCTGGTATTGTGGGCTTAGGTGCAGCTTGCTCCATAGCCCAAAATGAGATGCAAGAAGACGAATTAAGTATAAGAGCATTGAGAGATAGACTTTTTAATGAGATTTCTGAAAATATTAGTGGTGTAAAATTAAACGGCGTCATAGAAAATATGCTCTGGAACACGCTTAACTTAAGCATTGAAGGAACGCAAGGAGATTCTCTTGCTATGAACCTTGATATAGAGGGTGTTTCGGTATCCACCGGATCAGCCTGTTCTGAGGGAGCAATAGATCCATCCCATGTTCTATCTGCGATGGGAATATCAAGAAAAGATGCAGCATCCTCTGTTCGAATCAGCCTTGGAAGATTTACAACTGATGAAGAAATAGACTATGTAATATCTGTTTTCCCAAAGGTTGTTGAGAGAATTAGAAGTGTTAAATGATTAAGGAAAGACGGGCGAGGTATTAATAGCAGTAAGTTCATCATACCCAAGCATTACATTCATATTTTGAACCGCCTGACCTGAGGCTCCTTTCACCAAATTGTCAATGACAGATACAATCACTGCCCTATTGCCAGCACTATTTACCTTTACTCCAATGTCGCAGAAGTTAGATCCTCTCACTTGTTTGGTTGAAGGATAGATTTTCTCGCTTGAAATCCTAACGAACTGCTCATCTTTGTAATGGCTCTTATATATATCAATCAGTTTCTTGGTTGTGAGTTTTTTACTCAGATTTACATAAATAGTTGATAGTATTCCCCTATCCATAGGTATTAGATGAGGAGTAAAAGAGACCTTTACATTGAGTCCAGAATAATTGGAGAGTGCTTCTTCTATCTCCGGTATATGACGGTGTTCTCCTACTTTATATGCTTTTAACCCTTCATTTACTTCAGAGAAATGATAATCAAGCGAAGGTGACCTTCCAGCACCTGAGACTCCAGATTTAGAATCAACAATTATTGAGCTCTCATCAACCAGCTTATTTTTAACAAGCGGAGCAATGCCTAATATGGATGAAGTAGGGTAACAGCCAGGGTTGGCAACGAGCTTTGCCTCTTTAATGTTCTCACGATTTAGTTCAGTTATTCCATATACAGCCTTCTTAATTAGCTCGGGACATGGATGCTGGCCGTACCATTTCTTATAGTTCTTGTTACTAATCCTAAAATCAGCACCCAAATCTATAATTTTCACATCCCGATCATAAAGCTCTTTAATTACAGCTGCGGATGTGCCATGTGGAAGAGCTGCAAAGATTACATCTATGTTTTTAGGTATAGATTTAGGTTTAAGCGACTTGAGCTCTAGATCAATTAACCCTTTTAAATGAGGAAAGACTTCTGATATCTTCTTCCCTGCATGTTTTTCAGCGGTTAGGTAGGTAATTCCAACATTAGGATGCTGTAGTAGAAACCTTAATAGGTCACTGCCTGTGTATCCACTTGCTCCTAGCACCGCTACTTTTTTCTTATCCATGGAAATTGAAAATATCAGGGAAAACTATCAAATACAAGTCTTATCTTAGCTTTTGAGCTAAGTTTCATCATAATTATCCCCAATTATTAGGCAATTTAGGGCTGCATTCTTGACTCCGATTGCTGAGATGGTAATTTTTAACAGCTAAGAATTAGAAGTAAATAAAATGACTTAAGGCTATTTTAGTTAGCTTTCTCGGAGGAATTAATTTATGTCTATTAAGGTCGGAATCAACGGATTCGGCAGAATCGGAAGGAATCTTCTTCGTATTGGACTTGAGAGGGACGGTATAGAATTTGTAGGAATTAATGATATTTCCGATTCTAAAACATTGACCCATCTTTTCAAGTATGATTCAATTTTTGGCCCCTATAAAGGTGAAGTTAAATCTGAAAACGGTCATATGATAGTAGATGGTAAGCCAATCAGAATATTCTCTGAGAGAAATCCTGCCAATATACCTTGGGATGAAGTGGGAGCAGAGTTAGTTGCCGAGGCAAGTGGTGTTTTCAGAAGCAAAGAAGAAGTTTCTGCTCATTTAGGAGAAACAGTAAAAAAAGTACTCATAACGGCTCCTGCCAAGGGTGAAATTGACTTCACCGCGGTACTTGGTGCCAATGAAAAAGAGTATGACAGTGCAAATCACAATATCATTTCAAATGCTTCTTGTACTACTAACTGCTTTTCAATGATTGTAAAAGTGATTCATGAGAACTTTGGTATTAAGAAAGGCCAAATGACAACAGTGCATTCTTATACAAACGACCAGCAGATACTAGATGCTCCGCATAAAGACCTGCGAAGAGCTAGGGCTGCAGCATTGTCAATAATACCAACAAGCACTGGAGCTGCTAATGCTATTAAGCTTATATTCCCTGAGCTTGATGGGAAAATTAGCGCAGTAGCAATGAGGGTACCTACAGCTGATGTTTCCGTTGTCGATTTCTCAGTTGAGGTAGAGAAATCCACTACTGTTGAGGAGATAAATGAGAAATTCAAAGAAGCTGCAAATGGAGAACTTAAAGGATACTTAAGATATAGTGATGAAGAGCTCGTATCATCAGATTTTATTGGTGATCCGCATTCAGCTATTTTTGATGCTCCACTAACATCTGTTGTAGAGGGCAACCTAGTTAAAGTGATTGGATGGTATGATAATGAATACGGCTACTCCTCAAGAGTAGTTGACTTAATACAGTATGTGGGAGATAGAGCTTAATGAGTAAGTTGGTAATCTCAGATCTGCCCGATTCCCAAATTGAGGGTAAAAGGGTATTTGTCAGAGTTGATTTCAATGTCCCTATTAGAGACGGAAAGATCAGCGAAGATTACCGAATTAGAAGAGCAATCCCAACAATCGACTATTTAATTGAAAGAGGGGCCAAAGTAATTATTGGTACACACCTTGGACGACCTAAAGGAAATGTAATCCCCGATCTGTCTTTAAAACCCATACAAAAAAGATTGTCAGAGCTTCTTGGTAAAAATGTAAATTTTACAGGAAACGTAATTGGTGATGAAGTAAGAGAAGCAATTAATGGATTAGGAAACGGGGAAGTAATGCTTCTTGAGAACCTAAGATTCCATAAAGAGGAGACTGATAATGATCCTGAATTTGCCAAAGAACTCGCCTCCTTTGCCGATATTTATGTAAATGATGCTTTTGGGACATCACATAGAAAGCACGCATCCACATATGGAATGGCATTAGAATTCGATCACAGGCTTGCAGGGTTTTTAGTTAGCAGAGAACTCAAATTCCTTACCAGAATCCGTGAGAACCCGGAGCGTCCTTTTGTAGTGATTGTGGGTGGAGGAAAGATAAAAGATAAAATTCATGCTCTTAAAAGCTTAATTGAAGAAGCAGACAAGGTCCTATTAGGTGGAGGAGCGGCATATACGTTTCTCAAAGCTAAGGGTGTAAATGTAGGCAATTCAATTGTAGATGATGAGATGCTCGGCTGGGCAAAAGAGTCTCTTGAGAAATATGGAGATAAAATATTTCTCCCTGTTGATCATGTTGTAGCAGATAATTTTGAGAGAAGAAAAAATTGTATGGTTATGGATGATAACATACCTGATGACCTGCAGGCTTTTGATATAGGTCCTAAGACAGCTGCACTTTATGCTCATCAAATACGTGGCACAGGATCAATTTTCTGGGGAGGTCCTATGGGAGTATTTGAAGTAGGAGATTTCTCAGCAGGTACAACACAAGTAGCCCGAGCTGTTGCACTTGCTACCTGGCGTGGTGCAACAACAGTAGTAGGCGGTGGAGAGACAATAGCATCAATAAGACAGGCAGAGGTGCTTGATTCTGAGATCACGCATATTTCAACAGGAGGGGGAGCTTTGCTAGAATTTCTAGGCGGAGTAGAACTTCCTGGTATTGCAGTACTAGATGAAAAAGAGAAAAATATTTCTATTGTAGCAAATTAATTGTTTGTTAGTCCTCTTATTTAGTATTCACAGTATTAATCTTAGAGTTTGTACTTCAAATTCAAGTATACTTATGACACAATAATGTAGAAATTCTTATAAAGGAGTGATTAAGGCGATGGCTCAGACAAAAGATAGTATTGACTCAACTGTAAAGCTTCTCGGCAAAGAAGCAGATTATCTCTTAAATCATAAATGTAAGACAGTTCCAAAGAAACAGCTTCATCTGCCGGGACCTTCTTTTGTTGATGATATTTTTGTTTCAACAGATCGCCCTAACTCTGTTCTTAGAAACTTAGAGCTTCTATTTAATACAGGACGTCTAGCCGGCACAGGGTATTTATCCATTTTGCCAGTGGATCAAGGAATAGAGCATTCCGCTGGTGCTTCATTTGCTCCAAATCCAATGTATTTTGACCCTGAGAACATTGTAAAGTTAGCTATAGAAGGTGGTTGTAACGGTGTTGCTTCTACTCTTGGAGTTTTGGGAGCTGTATCTAGAAAATATGCTCATAAAATCCCTTTTATAGTAAAAATCAACCACAACGAGTTCCTTTCATATCCAAACACTTATGACCAGATATTGTTTGCTAATGTAGATCAGGCCTTCGAAATGGGAGCAATCTCAGTAGGTGCGACAATATATTTTGGTTCTGAAGGAAGTCATCGTCAGCTACAAGAGATCTCTGAAGCATTTAGATATGCTCACACACTAGGGCTTGTAACTATACTTTGGTGTTATTTGAGAAACTCCGCTTTTAAAACTAAGGAAGCTGACTATCATGTAGCTGCAGATTTAACCGCTCAAGCAAACCATATCGGTACTACTATAGAAGCAGATATCATTAAACAAAAACTGCCTGAGAATAACGGTGGTTTCACTGCTTTGAATTTCGGAAAAACCGACCCAAGGGTTTATTCAAAATTAACTACTGATCACCCAATTGATCTTACTCGCTATCAGGTTGTAAATTGTTACATGGGACGAGCGGGGCTTATTAACTCAGGCGGTGCATCTACTGGTGATGAAAGCAACGATTTAGTACAGGCTGTACGCACGGCGGTTATCAATAAGCGTGCTGGCGGCATGGGCCTTATTACAGGTAGAAAATCGTTCCAGAAACCAATGAAGGAAGGCGTTCAAATCTTAAATGCTGTTCAAAATGTCTATTTAGATAAAGAAATAACAGTTGCTTGATCTATTGAAAGGCTAAAGGTCGAGGTGAAGGCGTTTGCTCTCACCCCGGTTCTAAAAAAGTTAAATTAAACCCCTCTCTCTTCCAGTCCTTCAGGAACTTCTCCGTAGTAAATGGAATCCTCTTCATATAGAGCCTTGATCTTCTCTTTAGGCATATCAGGCATTCCTTCATCAAGTCCGAACATTTTGCAAAGGTGTTTTAGCTCATCATCTCTTCCAGGAAGTGGAGCCATAGGCTGAATCATGTTTGCTTCTCTGAGCTGCTCTTTTACTTCATCATCCTGCTTCAAAGGAGTTCCATATTGATTATAGTGATATAATTTATCGAACCTTTTTCTAGGTCTTTGCCCCGGGGTTTCAGCGGCATAACCTACTGCCATTAACCAAATTGGGACAATATTTTCTGGAGTTCCTAGAACTTTTGGAAATTCTGTTGGCTTCCTGCCTGTTGCGAGAAGGCATGTGCCAAGTCCAAGCTCGGTTGCTGCAAGCATCGAGTGAGCGATCGCTTGGCCCGACTCAATTCTGAGCAGATCCTCAGCTCTATCTCTTGGGAAGCTCATTAGGCGAGGGTATGTGGATTCTGTAAGAATTTTATAAGTCCATCCATATGCTGCTGTAACAGCCCTTGCTGGGAATAGTACAGAGAAAGACTCCACAAGCTCTTTGTACCATGCATCCATATTAATAAGCCATGCTATTACTATAGGTGCTTGTCTGAGAGGTTGTTCATTAAATGGCGATGCACACTCAATAATTTGCTCAAACTTTTCCCTTGGATAATTCTTTTTGTCAATAACTATAGCTTCAGTCGAGCCGCAGTTACCTTGGCATGAAGCATATCTAGCTGCTTGAAGCATCCTTTGGATTTTCCATTCTTCAACATCCTGCCATGGCTTGTAAAACCTAATACTCCTTCTTCTTCCTATCGCTTCTAAAAGTTGCATAACAAACCTCCTTAGTTTTTAAATCTCTATCTATTATATCTTTAGTTCTAGTAAGTCCCTAGCTTCAATTACTTCTATCTTTACATTCTTTCTTATTTTATCGACAACTTTTTCCTCATCACACTCCGGATATAAATGTGTCACAACCGCTTTCTCAGGCTGTGAAGCGTCTATTGTTTTAATTACATCGTTTGGTGTTAGATGACCCTTTAGCTCATATTCATTTTTAGCTAGTGCACATTCTATGATGAGTAAATCACACTTATAAGCAAGA
>JABAHS010039886.1_pt1 | contig 21885 bp, 19 predicted proteins | sample 7062111 | NCBI WGS metagenome assembly JABAHS01 (sample SAMN14534600, study PRJNA622989) | marine sediment metagenome | biome: marine biome [ENVO:00000428]; feature: marine pelagic biome [ENVO:01000023]; material: deep marine sediment [ENVO:00002113]; isolation source: pool of 4 deep marine... | reverse complement strand
GAGCGCCCATACCACGACCGCCACGGCGAAGATCACGGTACCGGCGCGCTTGAGGAAGATCTTCGCCCGACCGTAGAGCTGCATCAGCACGGTGCGCCAGTTGGGTCGACGGAATTCCGGCAGCATCAGTGCGAACGCTGGCTTGGGACCGTGCAGCGCCGTTTTCCTGAGCAGCAGCGCCGTCATGAGCCCGGCGACGATGCCGAGCATGTAGAGGCCGAACAGCACGATGCCCTGCAGGTTCAGGAAGCCGACATCCCGTGTCGGTACGAAGGCGGCGATCAGCAGTGCATACACCGGTAGACGCGCGGAACAGGTCATGAAGGGCGACGCCAGGATTGTCGCGATGCGGTCCCTGCGATTCGGAATGACCCGCGTCGCCATGATACTCGGTACCGCGCAGGCGAAACTCGAGATCATCGGGATGATCGACTGGCCTGACAGTCCCACCGAACGCATCACTCGATCCATCAGGTAGGCGGCACGCGCCAGGTAGCCGGAGTCCTCGAGAAAGATGATGAACAGGAACAGGATCAGGATCTGCGGCAGAAACACGATGACGCTGCCGACACCGGCAACGACGCCGTCTGCCAGGAAACTCGCGAAAGCGCCGTCGCCCATGCTCGCGTGAATCGCCGCACCGAGTAATGCAGCGCTCTCGTCGATCGCGTCCATCAGCGGCGTCGCCCACGCGAACACGGCCTGGAACACGACCGCCATGACCAAGAACAGGCCGATGGTGCCGGGCAGCGGCCGGTTCATGAACTGCGCGATGCGTGATCCCAGCGTCGCGATCGGCGGCGCCGAATGCTGCACATCACTCATGACCTCGCGGACCCAGGCGTAGCGGCGGCGGGCCTCACCCGCCAGCGGCGGTTCATCGGCGAAAATCTGCACCCGGGAATCTGCGAGGCGCGCATCGCCGCCCTCGCCCAGCAGCTCGCCGACCTCTGCGGCCAGTTCGCTGCCAGAATCGATCAACGCGCGCTCGATCTCGAGTCGCGATATCGATGCCGGCAGGCTGCTCGCCAGCTTATCGGCGGCGTCCTGCAGCGCCGTCCAGTACACCGGTGGCTCGGGCGCCCGGTTGCCAGCCAGGCTCGCGAGCGAATCGAGCAATTCATCGATGCCCTGCCCCGTCGTCGCAACCACCGGGCAGACGGGGACGCCCCCCAGCCGGCGACGCAATGCATCGATGTCGATCTGGATACCGCTGGCCTTGGCAGCGTCCGTCATCGTCAATGCCACCAGCACCGGGAGACCGAGCGCCAGCAGTTGCTGGACGAGGTACAACCCCTGGTACAGATGGGTGGCGTCGACCACCGCCAGGATACCGCCGGGCCTTGCCATGTCCGGTATCCGGCCAAGGACGACGTCCGCAGCGATGCGCTCTTCCAGCGAATGCGCGGACAGCGCGAACATGCCCGGCAGGTCGATCAGCTCGACACTTTGCTCGCCGAATTTCGCGACGCCGGTGTGTCTTTCGACCGTAACGCCCGGATAGTTGCCGGTCCTCTGCCGTAAGCCGGTGAGGCGATTGAACAGCGTACTTTTCCCGCAATTGGGATTGCCGACGACCGCGATGCTCGCCGCCGGGCGCTGGCGGACGGGGATCTGGTCGGCCGGTACGCGGGATTCGGCTGGTCTACTCACCTTGCCCGACGAGGGAAACGGCGAAACATTCGGCCTGCTCACGGCGCAGCGAAATAGCGTTGCCGAATATCCGGAATTCGATCGGGTCACCGCCGATCGCCGAACTGGCCAGTTCGATCTCGGTGCCCTCGACGAGGCCCAGCACCATCAGGCGCTGCACGTCGGGATGACCGGCATCGACATCATGTATGACGTACTTCCGGCCTTGCTCAAGAGAGTCGAGTGTCACCAGTGGATCGTCCCGGGGTATCGAATCGGACGTTCAAGTGTACAGAAATGAGAATGATTCGCAATAAGTCGTAGCGTGCAGACCGAGACCCAGGGGCGGACGAATCAAGACTGTGGGCACGGTCCGGAGATGAACCGCTGATGCCGATCAGGTATGCGCTGCGCCCAAGCCTTCTGCAATCTCAGCGGAGAAGCGCCCGGCGAGCAAGGATTGATCTTTAGTCCGCCGTCAGGTTGGGCGACGCAGAGGTGTCAGGTGTGGGTACTCCCATCCCCCTGCAGCCTCGTAATCAGCGAGCGCAGGAAAACCTTGTTGAAACGCAGCTGGCAGGCCTGGGAAACCTGTTCCATCAGGGTCGAACTGACCCTCAGAATCGTGGTCGGCCCATTGGCGGTAATCGACGCGGTGCGCTTCGCACCGCGGACATAACTCGTTTCGCCGAAGCAGTCGCCGTCCGAGAGAACGCCGAGTTTCCGGCCGTTCGCTTCGACGTCACATTTGCCGGAGACGATGATATAGAAGCGATCGTCCATCTCGCCTTCACGGACGATATCCTCGCCGTCCTTGTACTCATGCCAGTCGGATGCGCGCAGGACCTCCCAGATCTCTGCGTGCGAGAACTCGTGGAAGAAGGTCAGCGTGCGCAGGAGATCGAAGTGTTCCTGGTTGTCCAGGCTGTCGTACTTGGCGCGCAGATCCTGGTAGACCCGCGTCAGGTCGGCTGCCAGCGCGTTTCCGGACGCGCAGCGCTTGAGCGGCTCCTTCTGCATGGTCATCGCGACGACTTCTTCCAGTTCCTCCGGCAGGTCATCGCGATACGTATGAATCGGCGGCGGCGTCGCATACACGATCTGGTGCAGCAGCTTCGACAAATTGTCGGCGCGGAAGGGACGAAAGCCCGTCAACAATTCGTAGAGTACCGCGCCCAGCGAGTAAATATCGGACGCGGGCGTCAGATCTTCGGACTGCACCTGCTCCGGCGACATGTAGCTCGGGCTGCCGGCGATACCCTCGATCCTCGAGATGTCTGCATCCGCACAGATCGCAATGCCAAAGTCGATGATGCGCACATCATTGTCGATCGTCAGCATGATGTTCGACGGTTTGATATCACGATGGATCACGCCGCGCCCGTGCGCGTAGTGCAATGCTTTCGCCGCCTTGTAGATGATCTCCACGACGTCGTCGACACGCAGCAGGTTGTCGGGCCGGCAATAAGCCGCCAGCGTGCGTGCGCCCTGGACGTGCTCGGTAACGACGTAATACTTGCCGTCTTCCTCGCCGGCGTCATAGATCGGCATGATGTTCGGATGCTGCAGCATGCCGACCATATGCGCTTCGTTGAAAAACATCTTGCGGGACACGCGGGCGCGGTCCGCATCCTGGTCTTCCTCGATGTTATAGACCTTGATCGCGACGTCGCGGCGATAGTAGGGATCATGCGACAGGTAGACCATCCCGGTACTGCCCTTACCAATCTTGTTGATAATGACGTACTTGCCGATTTTTTCCGGTACATCAGCGGGACGTTCCAGTTGCGTGACGTTCCTTGCCATCGATTTCGCTTCTCTTCAGCCGATAAAACGCCCCCCGAAACCCAGTATTAACGCGGCATAGAGGGCTGCCACCAGGTCATCCAGCATAATTCCCGCCCCTCCGGACAGTCTGTGATCCAGGTCCCGAATCGGCCAGGGTTTCCAGATGTCGAACAGCCTGAAGAGCCCGAAACCCAAGGCCCAGGTCGCTATCTGGGGCGGCACGACCAGCAACGTCAGGTACATGCCGACGATCTCGTCCCAGACGATGCCCGGATGATCGTGCGCGCCGACCCGCCTCGCGCTCTCGCCACAGATCCAGACGCCGGCGGCGGCGATCGCGACACCGACGCCGATACGCCATTCGAGCGCGAGGGGCAACGCAAGCCAGGCAAACAGCACGCCGACGAGCGAGCCGACGGTGCCGGGCGCCCAGGGCGCCAGTCCCGTGCCGAAACCGAAGGCCAGCAGATGCACCGGATTGGTAAAGACGACGCGCGCGCCCGGACCTGCGGCCATCAGAAGTGCCTGTAGCCCGGGTGCTGGTAGCTGAAAGGCTCGCCATCCATGCGGCAATTGAGCCCGGAGCCCTTCTTGATCTTGCCTATCCTGGTTACCGGTATGCCGAGCTTCGCGCCGATGTCGACGACGGACTTGTCGCTCGATGTGAAGCAAAGTTCGTAGTCGTCACCGCCGCCGAGCGCAAAATTGAGCGCATCGCGTGGCTCCATCGTCTGGAGTAATTCCGTTGACAACGGGATGCGATCGACGTCGAGAACGCCTGACACCCCGCTCGCATCGAGCAGCTTGCAGAGATCCGCGTACAGACCGTCTGAAAGATCGATCGCCGCGCTGACGTTTCCGGCGAGCGCACGGCCGAGATCGACTCGCGCGTCAGGGTTCGCGAATCGGCGAATGAGGTACGCGTTCTTCGCCCACAGCCGGTCGCTCGGCTGTGAACTCTGCAGAATCGACAGACCCGCCGCGGCATCTCCGGGATGGCCGCTGACATAGATGCCGTCGCCTTTGTTTGCGCCGTCACGCGTGATCGCCTTGCCGAGCCTGACCTCGCCAATGATCTGCACCGTGACCACGGTTTGACTGCCACGCGTCGTGTCGCCGCCAACCAGCTCGATGCCGTACTTTTCGCCTGCGAGCAGAATGCCGTTCGCCAGCGCCTGCAGCCACGCAGGTTCGGCCTCGTCAATGGTCAGGGCGACGGTCATCCAGCGTGGACGCCCACCCATCGCGGCGATATCCGAGGCGTTGACGACGACCGAACGGTAACCAATGTCCTCGGCGGGGAGGCTAACCGGGAAATGCACGCCGGCAACGAGCGCATCAACGACGGTAACGAGATCGCGCTTGCGTTTAGGCCGCAGGACGGCGCCGTCATCGCCGACACCGACAATGACGCGCTTGCCCGTTTTCGACGGCGTGAAATAGCGGCGAATGATCTCGAATTCGTCCATGCTATCTCCTAGCTGGCAGGCCGGAGCCTTTCGGCCGCCTTGTCCAGCAATGCGTTGATGTACTTGTGGCCGTCGACGGCGCCAAAACGCTTGGCGAGATTGACCGACTCATTGATGACCACCTTGTAGGGCACGTCCGGTTTCGACCCGAGTTCGTAGAAGCCGAGCAACAGGATACTCTTCTCTACCGGATCGAGCTGGTCGACCGGCCGGTCGGCCACTTCGTCTATCCGACTTTCGAGCGCCGCCTGCTGTGTAATCACGGCCGCGAGTATCTGGTCGTAGTAAGCCTGGTCGACCCGCTGATATTCGGGCCGCTCGTGGAACTGGGCCTTGAGTTCCGCCTCATCGTGGCCGGTGATCTGCATCTGGTACAGCGTCTGCACGATGAGTTCCCGCGCGCGGCTGCGAGCGCCGGGTTGATCTGGTTTTGCCATCGGATCGGGACCGGCTTAGTCGAGTTGCCTGACCAGGTTGACCATCTCGATCATGGCCCGGGCAGCCTCCTCGCCCTTGTTACCCGCTTTACTTCCGGCACGCTCGATGGCCTGCTCGATCGTATCGGTCGTCAGCACGCCCATGCCGATCGGAATCCCGTGTTCGCGAGCCGCGGCGGCGACGCCGCGCATGCACTCGCCCGAAACGTAGTCGAAATGTGGCGTGGAACCGCGGATAACTGCGCCGAGCGCGACAATGCCGTCGGCCCTTCGCGATGCAGCGACCTTCTCCACCGCGAGTGGCATCTCGTAGGCGCCCGGAACGCGGATCAGCTCGATCGCCGATTCACTCGCGCCGTGTTGCCGCAGGCAATGTACAGCACCCTTGATCAGCGACTCGACAATGTACTCGTTGAAGCGCGATGCCACGATCGCGACGCGCAGGTCGCGTGCATTCAGATCGCCTTCAATGGTCGTGATCTTGTCCATCAGTCTTCTACGTAACCGGTGATCTCGAGGTCGAAGCCCGATATACCATACATCTGTTTGGGCGCCGAAAGCACCCGCATCTTGTGAATGCCGAGATCGCGGAGAATCTGCGCGCCGATACCGTAAGTGCGCAGCACCGAGTCGCCGCCGCGCCGGTCGCGCAATTCATCGTGATCCCGCGCGAGGCCCTCCACCAATTCCATCAGCTCACGAGAGGATTCCTGCTCTCTCAGCACGACCACCACGCCGGCTTCCTCGTCGGCGATTCGCTCGATCGCGCTCTCGATAGGCCAGCCCAGGGCTTGACTCTTGATGCCGAGCGCATCGCCGAGCGTGTCCTGAATATGGACCCGGACCAGGGGGTCCCGGGCAGTCTCGATGTCGCCCCGGGCGAGCGCGACGTGCACGGTCTGGTTGACGTGATCGTCATAGCAATAAAGCGTGAATTCGCCGTGCGCGGTCTCGACCTTCTGTTCGGCGATGCGTTCGACGTTGTTCTCCTTCTCCAGCCGGTAGGCGATCAGGTCCGCGATCGTGCCGATCTTGATATCGTGTTCACGCGAGAACCGCTCGAGGTCCGGCCGGCGCGCCATGCTGCCATCCTCGTTCAGGATCTCGACGATCGTTGCCGCCGGTTCGAGGCCCGCAAGCCGGGCAAGATCGCAACCGGCCTCGGTATGCCCGGCCCGCGTCAGCACGCCACCCGGTTGCGCCATGACCGGGAAGATGTGACCCGGCTGGCTGAGGTCCTCCGGCCGGGCATTCGCCGACACCGCCACCTGCACGGTGCGGGCGCGGTCGTGCGCCGAGATGCCTGTCGTGATCCCCTCCGCCGCTTCGATCGAGACCGTGAAGTTGGTGGCATGCCGCTGGTCGGTTTCGGCCACCATGAGCGGCAGCCGCAACTGCGCGCAGCGCTCACGGGTCATTGTCAGACAGATCAGGCCCCTGCCGTAGCGCGCCATGTAATTGATGTCCTCCGGTCGCACTCTTTCGGCGGCCATCAGCAGGTCACCCTCGTTCTCGCGATTCTCGTCGTCAACCATGATCACCATCTTGCCGGCCTTGATGTCGGCGATGATCTCGTCGATTGGACTGAAGCCGGTTCCGGCCGCGCTCGGGTGCAGTGTCGTTTTGTCAGGCATAGCCGTGTGCCCTCAGGAATTCTTTTGTGATGCCGACATGCTCGTCGGCGGTGATCAGTCTCTCCAGGTATCTTGCCACGACGTCGACTTCGATATTGACGCGGGTACCTTCTGCGTAACCGCCGATGATCGTCACCTCGGCCGTGTGCGGGATGATATTGACCTCGAAGTCTTCCGCCGCTACCTCGTTCACGGTAAGACTGACGCCGTCGATGCAGACCGATCCTTTCTTCGCAATGTAACGACTGACCTCAGCCGGTATCCGCACGGCGACGCGGATCGAACGGGCATCACGGCGCAGCGAGATGATCGTGCCCACGCAGTCGACGTGCCCGCTGACGAGATGCCCGCCGAGCCTTGCGCCGAGACTGACCGACGGCTCCAGGTTGACCTCGGCCCCGCCGCCGATGTCGCCGAGAGCCGTCACCGCGAGCGTTTCGGTCGAGACATCGGTCGTAAAGCCGCCGTCCAGCAGCTCGACCGCCGTCAGGCAGACGCCGTTGACGGAAATGCTCTCGCCAATCTCGAAGTCCTGCCAGGCGATGTCCGGAGACATCACGACCAGGCGCTTGTCGCCGCCGCGATCCTCGATCCGCTCGATTCGTCCTATCGCTTTGACTATCCCGGTAAACACGTAATTCAGGCCCGTGGTCTCGCCGTAATTTTCATGTCATCGCCGAGCATCGCGCTGGCGGTGATTTCGAGTTCGATGCGCTCGGCAAGCGACGTCAACCCCGGCGTCGAGATCATGCCGCGCGTCTCGCTGCCCATCATATGGGGCGCCTGATAAATAACAAGCTCGTCAACCAATCCAGCCGTCAGGAGCGCGCCCGACAAAGTCGGACCCGCCTCGACAAGCACGTCGTTGATCTCCAGCTGCGCAAGCTGCGCCAGAACCTTCTGCAAGTCCGGGCGATCTCCGTCGGCCTCGGCAAGCACGACTGTCGCGCCGGAAGATTCCAGCGATCGCCGGCCGCTGTCGTCAATGCAGAAAACCGTCGTGCCACCCGGCAGCCCCAGCAGCCGAGCGCCAGCCGGCAGCCGCAGCCTGCTGTCCAGGACGATTCGACGCGGCTGCAGAACGTCGTCACCGAGGGCCTCGTCGCGTACATTGAGCGACGGATCGTCCTGCAGCACCGTCTCGATCCCGGTCATCACGGCGCCCGACGCGGCGCGCAGCGCCTGCACGTCCTTCCGGGCCGCCTCCCCGGTGATCCACTGGCTTTCCCCGGAGCGCATGGCGGTTGCCCCGTCGAGACTTGCCGCGATCTTGAGCCGGACAAAAGGTCTCGCCGTCGTCATCCGCGCGATGAACCCCTCGTTCAGGCGCCGCGCTTCGCACTCCAGCAGCCCGGTACGCACGTCGATGCCTGCCTTGGTCAATCTTGCGAGACCACGGCCTGCAACCCGCGGATTCGGATCGGCCATCGCGACGCAGACCGCAGAGACTCCGGCGGCAATGAGCGCATCCGCACATGGCGGCGTTTTGCCGTCGTGCGAGCACGGCTCGAGATTGAGGTAAGCCGTCGCGCCCTGCGCGTCGCCGCCCGCCTGATCGAGCGCATTGATCTCGGCATGCGCCTCGCCGGTCCTGCGGTGCCAGCCCTCGCCCACGATCTGTCCGCCCCTGACGAGGATGCAGCCCACCCGCGGATTCGGGCGCGCGGTATACATGCCTTTCTCCGCCAGTTCGAGCGCGCGGCGCATGTATCCGCGCTCAGCCGTGGTGAAGTCACTCATCGATTATTTCTTCTTGCCGAGCAGCTCCGGCAGGAATGACATCTGCTCGCGGGCGGCAGATTCGTCGGAGATTTCCTGGAGGCGCCGGATTTCGTCCTGGAACTCGGTAACGTCCTGGAAGCTGCGGTAGACCGAGGCGAAGCGAACATAGGCCACTTCGTCGAGCTCCCTGAGTTCCTCCATAACCATTTCGCCGATCAGCCGCGACGGCACTTCGCGCTCGCCCATCGTGCGGAGATTATGGACAAGACGTCCGATCGCCTGTTCGACATCGTCGGCAGATACCGGTCGTTTCTCCAGCGCCCGGACCATGCTGTTGCGCAGCTTGGATTCGTCGAACGGCTGCCGGCTGTTGTCGCTCTTGATGAGCCGCGGCATCACCAGTTCGGCCGACTCGAAGGTCGTGAAGCGCTCGTTGCAGTCGAGACACTGGCGGCGCCGGCGAATCTGCCGCCCTTCACCGGCAAGCCGCGAATCGATGACCTTGGTTTCTTCGTGACCGCAAAACGGACAATACATGACGGGCTACCAGGCAGCGCGTTTATCCGCTCAGGATAGCACCCTAGCGGGCATAGACCGGAAACCGCTTGCAGAGCTCGAGCACCTGGCCGCGCACGCGCTGGATCATCACGTCGTCGCTGATGTCCTCCAGCACATCGCAGAGCCAGTGGCTGATCTGGCGCGTTTCCTCGACGCCGAAGCCGCGGGTCGTGATCGCCGGCGTGCCCAGCCGCAGACCGCTGGTCACGAACGGCGACCGCGGGTCGTTGGGCACCGTGTTCTTGTTGACCGTGATATTGGCCCGTCCGAGCGCCTCGTCCGCGTCCTTGCCGGTGGTCTCGCGCCCCAGGAGGCTGAGCAACACGAGGTGATTGTCGGTGCCGCCGGAGACGACCTCATAGCCGCGCTCGACAAACGTGGCGGCCATTGCGCGCGCATTTTCGACCACCTTGCCCTGGTACTCCACGAACTCCGGGGCCATGGCCTCGAGGAACGCAACGGCCTTGGCGGCGATCACGTGCATCAGCGGACCGCCCTGCGTGCCCGGGAAAACCAGCGAATTGAACTTCCCGGTAAGTTCGTCGTTCTCCCGCGCCAGGATGACGCCGCCGCGGGGGCCGCGCAACGTCTTGTGTGTCGTGGACGTGACGACGTCGGCAAACGGGACAGGATTCGGATAATGACCGGTTGCAACCAGGCCGGCGACGTGCGCCATGTCGACCATCAGGTATGCGCCAACAGCGTCGGCGATCTTCCGGAACCGTTCCCAGTCGATGATCCGCGAATACGCCGAGAAGCCGGCGATGATCATTTTCGGCTTGTGCTCATTGGCGAGGCCCTGCACTTCGTCGTAATCGATATAGCCCGTCTTCGCGTCCACCCCGTACTGGACGGCGTCGAACAGTTTGCCCGAGAAATTGACCTTGCTGCCGTGCGTCAGGTGGCCACCGCTGGACAGGCTCATGCCGAGGATCGGCTCACCGGGTTCGAGCAGCGCGTGAAACACGGCTGCATTCGCCTGCGAACCCGAGTGCGGCTGAACATTGGCATAGTCTGCGCCGAACAGTTCCTTCGCACGCGCGATGGCGAGCGTCTCGGCGACATCCACATATTCACAACCGCCGTAATAGCGTTTGCCGGGATAGCCTTCGGCGTACTTGTTGGTGAGAACCGAACCCTGCACCTCCATGACGCGCGGACTCGCGTAGTTTTCGGAGGCAATGAGTTCGATATGTTCTTCCTGGCGGCGCGCTTCATCAACGATGGCGCGGAACAGGTCGCTATCGAAATGCTCGATCGAGGTGGTTTCGGCAAACATGCGAGGAGTATCTCCGCAATCCGGGGCAGCCCGGTCTCAAAAAGGGCGGATTGTACATGAGGCTGATCGGCCTGCGTTAGCCGTACCCGCAGCGATTGCCGATCTCAGGCCGCCAGGCTCTCCACCACTCGGGTCCAGGCCCTGGCGAGGTTGTGGCGGTTGTAACCGCCGCCGCCCGTGGCAACGAGACGGCCGGCGCAATGCCGGTCTGCGAGCTCACGAAGATCGGCAGAGGCGCGAGCATGCGCCGCTTCAGAAAACCGGAGGTGCGTGATCGGGTCGCCCTCCAGGCTGTCCGCCCCGCATTGCATGATGAAGAACTCCGGCTCCGCGGCATCGAGATAGTCGAGGACGGCAGGCCATACCTCGTTGAATTCCGCATCGCCCGCGCCCGGCGGCAGCGGCACATTGAGTTTCGTGCCGATCGCCCGTCCCCTGCCCGTTTCGGAGGCGGCACCGGTGCCCGGGTAAAGAAACCTGCCGTCTTCGTGAATATCGGCGAAGACGAGATCCGGGTCTTCCTCGAAACCGTAGAACACGCCGTCACCGTGATGCGCGTCGATGTCGACATAAGCGATCCGCGACAAGCCGTGCCGCTCGCGCAGGTATTCCGCCGCGACGCCACAATCATTGAACACGCAGAATCCTGCGGCATGCCCACGCCCGGCGTGATGCAGGCCTGCTATGGGCACGAAAGCCTGCGACGCCTCGCCCGTCATCACCGCATCCACCGCGGCAAGCGTCGTGCCAACGACATCAGAGGCGCTGTCGAACACGCCCGGGAACGCCGGCGTATCGCCGCCATCGAGGTAGCCCCGGCCTTCTGCGGACATTCTCGACACGAAATCGATGTACTCGGCGGAGTGAAATAGCGCGATCTCGTCGACGGTCGCGCGCCGCGGCGCGGCATAAGCGATGGCATCGCCGAGTTGCGCTTCCTCGAGTTCGGCATGAAAGACTTCGTGCCTGTCAGGCCCGAATGGATGATCGTCACCGAAGCCATAACGCGCGATCGCGTCACCCCGATAGACGTAAACCGGTGATTTGTCGTTACTGGACACTACGCTCCGTTGAGCTCACCGCTCGATACCGGGGGAGCATACCTGATATTTAGCTCTATAATGCGCGCTCGGTTTTTCATAGCCAGAGGCAGCATGGCGCAGTACATCTATACAATGAACAGGGTCGCGAAGATCGTGCCCCCGAAACGGCACATCATCCGCGACATCTCGCTCAGTTTTTTTCCGGGCGCCAAGATCGGCGTCCTCGGCCTGAACGGCGCGGGCAAATCGACCCTGCTGCGCATCATGGCCGGCATCGACAAGGAATTCGACGGCGAGGCGCGCCCGCAGCCCGGCATCAACATCGGCTACCTGCCGCAGGAGCCGGAGCTCGATGCGGACAAGGACGTGCGCGGCAATGTCGAGGAAGGCGTTGCCGAGACGAAGGCGCTGCTGGATCGCTTCAACGAGATCAGCATGCAGTTCGCCGAGCCGATGGACGACGAGCAGATGAACGCGCTGCTCGAGGAACAGGGCAAGCTGCAGGACGCGATCGAGGCCGCCGGTGGCTGGGAACTGGATCGCAAACTCGACGTGGCCGCCGACGCCCTGCGCCTGCCGCCCTGGGACGCGGACGTGACCAGGCTGTCCGGCGGCGAAAAGCGGCGGGTCGCGCTGTGCCGCCTGCTGCTGTCGGAGCCGGACATGCTGCTCCTCGACGAGCCGACCAATCACCTGGATGCGGAGTCGGTCGCCTGGCTGGAAAGATTCCTCGAGGAATATCCGGGCACCGTCATCGCCGTCACCCACGATCGCTACTTCCTCGACAACGTGGCCGGCTGGATCCTGGAACTGGACCGGGGCCACGGCATTCCCTGGGAAGGCAACTATTCCTCCTGGCTCGAGCAGAAGGAAAAGCGGCTGCAGCAGGAAGAGGCCACCGAGAAAGCGCGCCGCAAGGCGATGCAGGCCGAACTCGAGTGGGTTCGCGCGAACCCGAAAGGCCGCCAGGCCAAGTCGAAGGCCAGGCTCCGCCAGTTCGAGGAGATCGCCTCACCGAGCTACCAGCAACGTAACGAAACCAACGAGATCTATATCCCACCCGGTCCGCGGCTGGGCGACGTCGTCATCGAGGTCGACAATGTTCGCAAGGCGTTCGGCGACAAGCTGTTGATGGACTCGCTCAGCTTTACGCTGCCGGCGGGCGGCATCGCTGGCATCATCGGTCCCAACGGCGCCGGTAAGACCACCCTGTTCCGCATGATCACGGGCAGCGAACAGCCCGATGCAGGGACGATCCGCCTCGGCGACAGCGTTCGGATCGCGAGCGTCGACCAGTCGAGAGACAGTCTCGATAACAGCAAGACGATCTGGGAGGAAATCTCCGACGGCCAGGACCTGATCACGGTCGGCAAATACGAGACGCCATCGCGCGCCTACGTTGGCCGCTTCAATTTCCGCGGCAGCGAACAACAGAAGAAGATCGGTCTGCTCTCGGGCGGTGAACGTAACCGCGTACACCTCGCGAAAATGCTCAAGTCCGGCGGCAACCTTTTGCTGCTCGACGAACCGACCAACGACCTCGACGTCGAGACGCTCCGGGCGCTGGAGCAGGCGCTGCTCGAGTTTCCGGGCTGCGCGGTGGTCATTTCGCACGACCGCTGGTTCCTCGACCGCATCGCAACCCACATGCTCGCGTTCGAGGGTGATAGCCAGGTAACGTGGTTTGCCGGCAATTACTCCGAATACGAAGAAGATCGCAAGAAGCGCCTTGGCGCGGAGGCCGAACGCCCGCATCGGATCAAGTACAAACGACTGGATGCCTGATGGGCTGGCTGATCGGTATCAGTTTTGTCGCCGCGTTCCTGACCTTCCATTTCGTCGCGCGCATCTCGACATGCGTTCGCCGGCGGCAGGTCGTCCGCGCCTTTGGCTCGGGCGTGATGTGCCTTGCTTCCGCCGCGTTGCTTGGCGCCGGGGCAATCCTTTTGCTGAGCTACGTCGGCTACAATCGCCTCGTCGCGGAGCAGCAGGTGTCGTCGCTCGAGTTCCGCCGCGTCTCGGCAGAGGAGTTCCAGGCGCGCATGAGCATTCCCGGCGAGGAAGACCGATTCTTCATCCTGCGCGGCGACGAGTGGCAGATGGACGCGAGGATCATCACCTGGGAACCGCCAATGACGATCCTCGGCCTCGAGCCGATCTATGAACTCGACCGCCTGAGTGGACGCTACGCGGAGATCGACCGCGAGCGCCACGAAGTCCGCACGGTCCACTCGCTCGCGCCGGCGCTGCCCACGGATCTATGGCGCATCGCGCGGCGCTTCCCGATACTGACGCCGGGCATCGATGCGCACTACGGCACGGCCACCTATGTGCCGATGGCGGATGGCGCGCGCTTCGACGTTTCGCTGAGCCGGGATGCGCTGATCGCAAGGCCAGCAAACGCCGCGGCCGAATCGGCAGTGGGGAGCTGGAAATTACCCCGAGAATGAATTGCCCGGCCGGATTATGTTCAACGATGCGGGCCGAGAAGCGAACTCGCTATATACTGCTAACACGCTGTCCGTGTTTACAAATGAGAATGACAGACACGGTTGGACGATAACGATGGCGATTACACTCGAGCGAACGAAGGGGCTTGTCGGCGCGTCCGACGACCAGTTCGGACTGGAATGTCCCTACTGCAGCGTCTACGCGCATATGACGCCGGAATCAGTGCCTGATTTCGACCGCGTTGCCCGCACGCGCCCGAAGCATGTCGGCCTCGTTTTGCAGTGCAACGCCTGCCAGGCACCCGTATTTCTGCGCTTCGCGGTCAAGGCGTTTCGCGACGACGAGATCGAGCTCTATCGCAATTTCGTCGAACTGGAGCGGCCGAAAGAAAGATTCCAGTTTTCATACCTGCCGAAGCAGACGGAAGTGCTGTTCCGCGAGGCCTTGTCGTGTTACTCGAATGGCAATTTCAATGCCTTCGCGTCGATGTGCCGCCGGGCCGCATCGAGCGCATTCGGTGCACTGGGCGACAATGGCAAGCTGCGGGCATTCGATGAAGTGCTGGTGGCCCAGGAGATCGCCGAGATCGACGACGAAAGTTTCGAGCCGATCAAGAAAGTGATTTTCGATTCCGCTAGCGACGAGGAGCTGCCGATACTCAACCACGCGCAAGCCGGCGTGCTGCTGGAGGTCCTGAAGGACATGTTCTACCAGTGTTTCGTGCGCCGCGGAAAGCTGACCCGCGCGCTCAAGGTGCGCCGCTTCTTTGTCCAGGACGGCAACGGCGGCGTGCAGTCCGCCTGATCAGGACTCCGGCGTAGCGGATTCCGGGATCTCGATCTCTTCTTCGGCTGGCGCGAGGGCTTGAGTGTCGTCGTCCTGCATCCCGGCATCCGGATTCCCCGCGTCCCGGCAGGTCCAGCCCAAGCCGCGCAGGCGCTCGACGAACTCCGCCGCCTTTGCCTCGCAGTAGCCCGCCTCATTCTGCGCAGACCATAACACCTGGTCCTCTCCGGGATTCTCGGTGACCTTGTAATAGTGGACCTCGCAGGGAACGGCCTGCCCGGGCTCCGCAAGGATCTGCACCCGCCGGGTCAGCTCATCGACAGAACACTCGTAGTTCGTGATGTCCTGGGCGAACACGATGGCCGGTGCTAAACAGAGAACGACGGATACGGCAATTTTCTTCATGGGTCGCTCCGTGATCGGTTATTCCTCAAGTATACCAACCTCAAGGTTCGATCCAGCCGCTTAGCGGACGAAACCTGCCATCCTGCAATTCGCAAATGAAGCCGGCTTTCTGCGCATGATGATCATCCGCCGAGAAGCTGACTGGCGGCAGGATGCCGCCGCTGTCCCAGCCCTTGATCGACTCCATGCCGTCGAGGAAACGATCTTCCGTCAGGTCGTCGCCTGCCCGCTCCAGCCCTTCGATGACCAGCCTGCCGAACACGTACCCATACAGGGAGTATCGATTCAGCGGGTGATCCGGAAAATATTCGTTCATCAGCCTCCGGTACTCGGCGATACCGGGTTCGTTGCTCTCGTTCGGATCCGGATAGTGGCACAGGCCCAGGGTGCCGGCTGCCGGATCCCCGTCCATGTTCAGGTATTGCTCGTCGGTGAGCGGTCCGGAGGATACCAGTCGCACATCCCACTCAAGTTCGGCCTTCGCAGTCACGACTTGTCGCGCGCCGGCAGGATATAGCGCCATGATAACGGTATCCGGATCGAGCGAACGCAAGGCGGCAACCTGGTCCCGTGCGCTGTCAGGATTGTTTTGCAACAGCTGTCCGCCGACGAATGCGTAACCGAGTTCTGCCGCGAGGCCCTGCACCCTGCCGAGGAAGTACTTGCCGTAAATATTGGGCGCATAGACGATGCCTATCCGCTGCGCCCGCCGTTGTTCGACGAGGTATCGAAGCATGGTTGCCGATTCGCCGGCATAGCGGGGAAAAGACGTGTAGATGTGCCGATCGCCGTCGACGGTCAGGAGCGCCGTGTGCGGGAACAGGTACGGTACGTCATTCGCCATCGCGAATCGGCCGATCTGCACGGCAGCCGGACCGCCGAAATTGAAGAGCAGAAACACCTCGTCTTCCTCGACCAGGCGTTTCGCATTGGCCACCGCGCTGGCCACGGAATCCGAAGGATTACGGTCATAGGCCCTGACCTCGATCCTGCGACCGTGAATGCCGCCGTCGTCATTGACCTTGCGAATGACCAGCCGCATGCCGAGGTTTTCCTCGTCAACCGAAAACGAATGCGCCTCGGCCTCCATGCCGATGACGATACGCTCGTCAGTCACCCCCTGCGCCAGCAACGAAAGGACCAGGGCTGCAAACACGTTTGATCAGTACCGCCAGCTCGTCAGATCCGCACCTTCGGGCGCGGTCGTCATGATGCGCTCGAGAATCCTGGGGACGTACATCGTGTTGTAGCGAAGCCNNCGCCGACCATGACGTGCAGCTTGCCTTCGAGCTTCGGCCCGAGCGTCTCCCAGTCGCGCTCGAGGATGTGGCGCAGGTCGTAGTTCTCGCGCCAGTACTCGGCGACCTCGTGATCGATCTCGCCGGTCATCTTGTCCCAGATGCGTTTTGGGTAGCCGTCTTCGCCCATCGGCGAGTAAACGGCCTCCCAGATGTCCCACTGTCCGCCGGAACGCGTCTTGTCGCCAATGACGAGTTCCATGTGGTTTTCGTCCTCCATCGTCACGGTGATGTTGCCGAGATAATCGCGATAGGCCGGGCGCTCCACCGAGGCGAAGTCTCCCTCCACCCGGTAGGCATTCTCGTCGTCGTAAATGTTGACGATCTGGTGAAAACGGAAGTCCAGCGAGTCCGGGCAGGCAGCAAAAGTGCCGTTGAACTCGTCCGGGTAAAGCACCTGGACGCCGAGCGCCTCCCAGCCGCCGGTCGAGCCGCCGTAGAGGAAGCGCGCCCAGCCCTCGCCGATGCCGCGGAACTGTTCTTCGATGTAGGGGATCAGTTCGTAAGTGATAGCGTCGCCATATGGCCCCAGGTTGGCGGAGTTAACGGCGTAACTGTCGTCGTAGTAGGGATTGGCGTGCTGGATCTGGATGATCAGCATGCGCGGAAAGTCCGGCCCGATCCACTTCTGGTAGAAATCGTAGGCCTCCTGCTGCCGGATCCGGTTGTAACAGGGCACGTCGCCACCTTGCTGGCATTCGAGATTTTCGTCAGGCGGCTCGGCGCGGAAGCCCTGGAAATCCGCCGGGAAATGGCCGTGGAAGACGGCCAGCGGATAGCGGGCCTCGGGATGCTCGTCGAACCCTGCCGGCAGCAGGACGTGGGCGCCGAGATACATGTCGCGGCCCCAGAATTCGCTCAGTAGTTCGCTGCGGATCTGCACGTGCTTGATGAACTCGGTATCCGCCGGCGGCACGATGGGCTCGATCACCCTGTCCATCACGATGCGCAGCGTTTCGCCCGCCTCGACGCGCAGCATGCGCGGCTCGCTGTAGATGTTGCCCGGCGATTGCTCCCACTGCTGCCCCTCCCCTTCATCCATCGGCAGCTTGACCGTCTTGCCATTGGCAAGATTGAAGGTCGAGTACTTGTGCAGTAGCGCCTGCACGAAATACTCGCCCGCCGGCAACTCGGCAAGACTATCGTGCGGATATCCGAATACGGACTCGTCGAGCAGCACGTCCTGGCCCGGCACCATGCCGTCAACGGTCATGCCGAAGATCTGCACCGCATCAACGCCCGGCCGCACCTGGAAACGGGGTTCTCGTTGATCGTCCTTCGACAGGATCAGTATGAGGCGCCCGTCCAGTGCATCTGCAGACGCCTCCGGAGAAAACGAAATCTCGAACGATGCACTCCGCGGCGACTCGTCGACGACAGGAGCACATGCCGTGACCAGGAGTGACAGGCCGACCAACTGCAGGCAGCGATAGAACATGATTGGCACCTTAGTTGTTGTTTGCGCCGATTATACGTGGCACGGGGATCGAGGATCGACGCATTCAGGAAACGGCGACTCTCGCGTTGCGGAACATGCGCAACCACGGACCGTCTTCACCCCAGTCATCCGGATGCCAGGAATTCTGCATCGTCCGGACGACGCGCTCCGGATGCGGCATCATGATCGTGACGCGCCCGTCCCCGGTCGTCAGGCCGCAGATGCCGTCCACCGAGCCATTCGGGTTCGCGGGATAAGCGCGCGCGACCGCGCCGTGGTTGTCGACATAGCGCAGGGCAACCGACGCGTTCATTCGCGCATCCTCGTTGCTGAATGTGGCGCGACCCTCACCATGCGAGGTTGCGATCGGCAGCCGCGAACCGGCCATGCCGGACAGGAAGACAGACGGACTCTCGGCGATCTCGACGAGATTCAACCGCGCCTCGAATTGTTCCGACTTGTTCCTCAGGAACCGCGGCCAGTGGGCGGCGCCAGGGATCATATCCCGCAGCTGGGAAAACATCTGGCAGCCGTTGCAGACGCCGAGGGAAATCGTGTCGTTGCGCTCGAAAAATGCGGCGAACTCGTCACGCAGGCTGTCCCGGAACAGGATCGACTTCGCCCAGCCGCCGCCAGCGCCGAGCACATCGCCGAACGAGAACCCGCCGCAGGCAACGATCCCCTGGTAGTCCGCCAGTCTGTCTCTGCCGGCTGCGAGGTCGTTCATGTGCACGTCGACGGCAGCAAATCCGGCGCGCATGAAGGCGGCGGCCATTTCATACTGGCTGTTGACCCCCTGCTCGCGCAATACGGCAATGCGCGGTTTGCGCCCGCCGATGACCGGCGCGGCGACGTTATCGCCGGGGTCGAACGTCAGGCTGGCATTGAGCCCCGGGTCCTCGAGGTCGAGGATCCGGTCATATTCCTCGCGCGCCGTTTCCGGGTTGTCACGCAGCGACTGCATCCTGAAAGTCGGCTCCGACCAGGTTCGCTGCAGGTCGGTCCGGGACAATGCCAGGAGCACTTGATCGTCGGCGTACAGGGTCAGCCGATCGTCGGCCTCGACCCGACCAATCTCGACCCAGCTCGCGCCGCATGCCTCGAGCTCCGCGCAAGCATCGGTCAGCCTGTCGTCGGCGACCTGGATGACCGCGCCCAGCTCTTCGCTGAACAACATGCCGAGGCGGTCGTGGTCCGATACCGGCAGCTGCAGCGAGGCGCCCTGCCGGCCGGCAAACATCATCTCGGCCACGGTCGCCAGCAAGCCGCCGTCAGAGCGGTCGTGATAGGCAAGCACGAGGCCTTTCGCCGCCAGCGACTGGATCGCGCTGAAAAACCGCTTCAGCCGCTCCGGGTGATCGAGGTCCGGCACCTTGCCGCCGCTGCGGTCGAAGACCTGCGCCAGGCAGGAACCACCGAGGCGGTTGGCGCCCTCGCCGAGATCGAGTAACAGCAAGCGGCTGCCGCTATCGACCCGCTGCAACTGCGGCGTGAGATGACGGCGCACCTCGGAGACGGGCGCAAACGCGGACACGATCAGGGACACCGGCGCGACCACCTGGAATTCGCCATCACCATCATCCCAGCGGGCACGCATCGATAATGAGTCCTTGCCAACCGGGATCGCGATACCCAGGTCGCGACAGAGTTCCGCGCCCACTGCCTCGACGGTGTCGAACAGGTTTGCATCTTCGCCGGGGTGTCCCGCCGCAGCCATCCAGTTCGCCGACAGGCGGATCCGGCCGATATCGCCGATTGCCGCCGCGGCGATGTTGGTCACCGCCTCGCCCACGGCCATGCGCCCGGACGCCGGCGCATCGAGCGCAGCAAGCGGCGTGCGCTCACCCATCGCCATCGCCTCACCCGTGCTGCTCTCGAACCCACTGGCCGTAATGGCGAGGTCGCTGACCGGCACCTGCCATGGCCCGACGAACTGATCCCGAACACAAAGACCGCCGACGGTGCGATCGCCGATGTGCACGAGGAAAGTCTTGTCGGCGACCGTGGGGAAACTCAGCACCCGGTGAATCGCATCTTCGAGTTCGATACCGACGAGGTCGATATCGCCGCCGGGTCGCTCGAGACGTTCGACGTCGCGGGTCATCTTCGGTGGCTTGCCGAGCAGCATGTCCATCGGCATGTCGACGACACGATTGCCGAAGTCAGCATCGTTGACGACGAGCAATTCCTCCCCGGTCAACGTGCCGATCGCCGCGTGTGGGCAGTTCTCGCGTTGACAGATCTCGGCGAACTCCGCGGCGCGATCGGCGGCGACGATCAGGACGTAACGCTCCTGCGCCTCGTTGCACCAGATGCCCATCGGCGACATGCCGCGCTCGGCGTTCGGCACGTCGCGCAGTTCGATAACGGCGCCATGCTTCGAATGATCGACGGCTTCCGGCACCGCATTCGACAGGCCGCCGGCGCCGACGTCGTGGATCAGGAGAATCGGGTTGTCATCCCCCATGGACCAGCAGCGATCGATCACCTCCTGCGCCCGTCGCTGCATCTCGGGGTTACCGCGTTGCACGGACGCGAAATCGAGATCTTCGCTGCTCGTGCCGCTCGCGAGGCTCGACGCTGCGCCGCCGCCGAGACCGATCAGCATCGCCGGCCCGCCGAGCACGATGATCTTCGCCCCGACCGGCACGTCCTGCTTCAGCGCGTGCTCGGCGCGCACGTTGCCGACACCGCCGGCGATCATGATCGGCTTGTGATAGCCGCGGATCTCGTTGGCCGGCAGGCCTGGCAACGCACTTTCGTAGGTCCGGAAATAGCCGAGCAGGTTGGGGCGACCGAACTCGTTGTTGAATGCCGCGCCGCCAATCGGCCCGTCGCGCATGATCTCGAGCGGCGTCGCCATGCGCTCGGGATGCGGGAAATCGCTTTCCCAGGGACGTGCGTATCCCGGTATGCGCAGGTGCGACACCGTGAACCCGGTGAGGCCGGCTTTCGGCTTCGCGCCGAGGCCCGTCGCGCCCTCGTCGCGAATCTCGCCGCCGGAACCGGTGGCGGCGCCCGGGAACGGCGAGATCGCGGTCGGGTGATTGTGGGTCTCCACCTTCATGAGGATGTGGATGTCCTCGTCCGCGTAGCCGAATTCCCGATCGTCGCCCGGCATGAGGCGCTGGCCGTGCCAGCCCTCGATAACGGCCGCATTGTCTGAATACGCGGAAATCACGCCCGCCGGGCTGGCCTCGGTCGTGCTCCTGATCATGCCGAACAGCTTTTCGGCGCGCGGCTGACCGTCGATCACCCAGTCGGCATTGAAGATCTTGTGGCGGCAGTGCTCGGAATTCGCCTGCGCGAACATCATCAGTTCGGCGTCGGTCGGATCTCGTTGCAGCGACCGATAGTTCTCCAGCAGGTAGTCGATCTCGTCGGCAGACAGCGCCAGCCCGAGATCGATATTCGCCTTCTCGAGCCCATCCCGGCCCGCTGCCAGAACGTCGACTGTCTGGACGGGAGCAGGCGTATGTGTCGCAAACAATACCGACGCCTCTGCGCCGGTCGCGAACTGGACTTCGGTCATCCTGTCGTACAGCAGGCGTCCGATGGCCGATACGCTGTCCTCGTCGAGCGCTGCGCGGGCGGAAATCGCATAGCAGATGCCACGCTCGACCCGTCGGACACGATCGAGATGGCAATTGCGCACGATATCGGTGGCCTTGCTGGACCACGGCGAAATGGTGCCCGGCCGCGGCGCCGTGTAGATCAACGTGACGCCAGGGCTGAATTCCAGGACGGCTTCATCGGCCAGCAGCAGTGAATCGAGCCGCTGACGATCGGCCGCGGTCAGTGCGCCGTCGGTGTGCAGGAAATAGACAAAGCGGGCATCGAGCCCGGTGACGCGGGGATCCTCCGCCTGGAGCTGCTCGAGCAGTCGCTCGATTCTGAAACCGGACAACGCGGACTGACCCGGCATTTCCAGAATCGTGTTCGTCG
>JABAHS010002751.1_pt1 | contig 21917 bp, 18 predicted proteins | sample 7062111 | NCBI WGS metagenome assembly JABAHS01 (sample SAMN14534600, study PRJNA622989) | marine sediment metagenome | biome: marine biome [ENVO:00000428]; feature: marine pelagic biome [ENVO:01000023]; material: deep marine sediment [ENVO:00002113]; isolation source: pool of 4 deep marine... | reverse complement strand
GCCTCCTGCGCCCGGTCTCCCACGGTGCGAGCGCGCGCCGCCGGGCCCCGGGACGCGTCGGGCTACCCGCGCATCGCCGCGAGCTTCGGCGGCGGAGGGACCCCGACGCAGTACATGGGCACGTTTCCGGCCCTGCTCGCGGCGCTGGCGCCGGTCGACCTCGGCTTCGGCGCCGGTCAGGGCGTGAAGTGCTATCACTCGGAGCACCTCTACGGCGAGCTCTGGCATCGCGCGTTCATCGTCGCACCGGACAGCCCCCGCACCAACTACCTGCTCTCGTTCGGTCACAATGGCGACGCATCCGCCGGCGTCGCCGGCGTCTGGCGCCACGCCGACGCCCGCGCCCGCGGCATGAAGCGGGTACAGGTCGAGCCGCACTTGTCGGTGACGGGCGCCGTCGCCGCCCAGTGGATACCGATCAGACCCAAGACCGACCTGGCGTTCTTGTACGCGCTGATTCACCGGGTGTTGCACGAGCGCAGCTGGCGCGAAGTGTGCGACGTGCCTTTCCTGCGGGAGATGACGGCAGCGCCGTATCTGGTCGCTCCGAACGGCTATTACCTGCGCGATCCTGATTCGGACAAGCCGCTGATCTGGGATCAGGCCGACGGCGCCGCGAAGCCCTTCGACGCGCTCGTCGACGCGCCGCTGCTGCTGGGCAGCGTGCGGGCGTCGGGTCTCGAGCGGGGCGCCGACCAGGAGCGGTGGCAACACGAGGACGTCGCCTGCCGTCCGGCGTTCCAGTGTCTGTACGAACACGTTGCGCCGTTCACGCCCGAGTGGGCGCAGGCGCAATGCGATGTCCCGGCCGAGCGCATCCGCGAGGTGGCCGATGAGTTTCTCGACCATGCCAGTGTCGGCGCGACGGTCGACATCGATGGTCGCACGTTGCCGCTGCGTCCCGTTGCCATACTGCTCGGCAAGACCGTCAACAACGGCTGGGGCGGTTACGAGTGTTGCTGGGCGCGCACGGTGTTGCTGAGCCTCGTCGGGGCTCTCGAGGTACCGGGCGGTGTCATCGGCACCAACGTCAAGCTCAATCGCCCGGCACACAGTCGCCAGCTCTCTGCGACGCCCGGCGCGGACGGGTTCATGGCATACCCCTTCAACGAGACGTCGAAGGAGGCCTGGGAGCGCGAGCCGAGTATCCGTAACGCATACCGCACTCTCGTGCCGCTGGTGGCCGACTCGCCGTGGTCGCCGGCGCTGGGGCCGGCACACCTGCCGTGGCTGTTCCTGCGCCAGCCGCCCGAGCATTGGCCGCTGCCGACGACGCCGGAGATCTGGTTCACCTATCGCACCAACCCCGCCATCTCCTCGTGGAATACGCGCGAGGTAACCGAGCAGATGGCGCGCTTCCCGTTCGTCGTTTCGTTTGCCTATACACACGACGAAACCAATCACATGGCCGACATCTTGCTGCCGGAGGCCACCGATCTCGAAAGCCTGCAGCTCATGCAGATCGGCAATACCAAATTCATCGAGCAGTTGTGGCGGCACGAAGGGTGGGCCATTCGCCAGCCTGCGGTGGCGCCCGTGGTCGAGTGCATGGACATGAGTGCCATCGCGACCGAGATCGCCCGGCGCGCCGGGCTGCTGCCGCAGTACAACGCGGCCATCAACCGCGGTGCGGCCGGGATCGCGCTCAAGACCGAGGCCTACGACTTCAGCCTGGACGTGGAGCGCAGTCACGATGTCGAGGTCATCTGGGATGCGGTGGCCCGCGCCGCCAGTCACGACCTGTCAGCGGGCGCGCAGGTGCACGATCTGAAGTGGTTCCGCGAGCACGGCTACATGCTGCGGCCCTTCGACGCGATCAGCTGGTATCTCTATCCGCACCTCGAGGACAACGGGCTGCGCTTCGAGCTGCCCTACCAGGAGCGCATACTGCGTCACGGCACCCAGCTCGCCCACCGGCTGCACGAGATCGGCGTCGCCTGGTGGGACAGGCAGCTCGAAGAGTACGAGCCGTTGCCCCGCTACCGCCGGCTTCCCGACATCTGGCTCGACTTCATGCGCAGCCACGGGGTGGAGCCCGAGGAGTATCCGCTGTGGGCGCTGACGGCCCGCAGCATGCAGTACTCCTGGGGAGCCAACGTGGGCATCCCCGTCATCCACGAGGTGGCGCAGAACGTCGTCGGTCACCGTGGGGTGATCATCAACCGCGGCTGCGCCCGCGATCTCGGCATCGCCGACGGCGAGCCCGTGGTGATCGAGTCGATGGCGGGCGAGACGCGGGGCGTTGCCGTGCTGCGCGAGGGCATCCGTCCCGATACGGTGCTGCTGCTCGGCCAATTCGATCACTGGGCAACACCCTTTGCCAAGGACCTCAAACTCCCCAGCCTGAACTCGGTGCAGTCGATGGCCCTCGAGCTCACCGACGCCACCGGCAGCACCGCCGACATCGCGCGTGTGCGGCTGCGGCGCGCGGAGGCGTGAGCGTGAGTCAGCGCTTCGGCATGGTGGTGGATCTCAACCGTTGCGTCGGCTGCCAGACGTGCACCATCGCGTGCAAGCATGCCAACGACACGACGCCGGGCGTGCAGTGGCGGCGGGTGCTGGACGTGGAGATGGGAACGTTTCCCGACGTGGAGCGGCTCTTTCTGGTGGTGGGATGTCAGCACTGTGCGCAACCGCCGTGCGTGCCGGTGTGCCCCACCGGCGCGACGTTTCAGCGTGACGACGGCGTGGTGGCGATGGACTACGACCTGTGCCTCGGCTGCGGCTACTGTGCGGTTGCCTGCCCGTATCAGGCGCGCACCATCGTCCACGACCAGCGCTGGTACTTCGGCGCCGAGACCCCGCAGGAGCGGGCCGTGGCGCGCCCGGAGAGGCTGGGCGTGGCGCAGAAATGCACTTTCTGCGTGGAGAAGATCGACGAGGCCCGCCACAGCGGTCAGCGCCCGGGTGTGGATCTGGAGGTCACACCCGCGTGCGCCGCTTCGTGCATCGCGCAGGCGATCGAGTTCGGCGATTTCGCCGATCCCGCGAGCCGCGTCTCGCAGCGGCTGGCCGACAACCCGAGCGTGCGCATGCACGCCGAGCTCGGGGCCGAGCCTCAGGTCCACTACCTCTACGAGAGCCCGGCGGTGCCGGGCACGGATGCGGGCGGCGGCGACGATGCGACTGGCTTGCTCGTCGGCTCGACGCAGCCGTTCTGGGATCTGCGCGCGGCCGCCAATTTCACCCTCGGCGGCGCCGGTGCCGGCCTCGCGGTGATCGCCTATCTCGCGCACCTCGCGGGGGGGCTGTCCGCCGAGGCGTTGGCGGCTGTGTACGTCATCGCTGCGGCGGCGATGGCGCTGGGCCTCTTCGCCGTTTTTCTCGAGATCGGCCGCAAGCGGCGTTTTCTCTACGTGCTGCGCCGGCCGCAGACGTCGTGGATGACGCGCGAGGTCTACGCCGTGGCGTTGTTCTACCCGCTCGTAACGGCCGCGGTGCTGACGCCCCGCCCGTCGCTGCTGGCGCTCACCGCGCTGGTCGCGCTAGCCTTCCTCTACTGTCAGGCGCGGATCCTGCGCGCCGCACGCGGCATCCCCGCCTGGCGCGCGCCGCTAGTGCCAGCGCTGGTGCTGGCGAGTGGACTGCTGGAGGGTATCGGCGGCCTGGCGGTGGCGGCGGCGCTGACGCTTCCCGTGGCTGCGGCAGGCGCGGTTATCGTGCCGGGCGGGGTCGCGCTGGCCGCCGCGACGGCGGTTCTGTGGAATCGCTACCTCGCCGCGGCTGCTCGCAACGGCATTGGCGCGGCGGCGCAGTCGTCGCTGCGGCGCATCACGCCGTGGCTTCACGGCATTGGGCACGTCGTTCCCGTCGGGCTGCTCGCGGCTGCCGCGTTGCTCGATGTGCCGCGGGTGTCGTTGTTCTTCGCCGGCGCGGCTGCCCTCGTCGGAGGCGCGCTGTGGAAGGTCACCGTCATCACGCGTGCCTGCCAGCAGCAGGATTTCGCGCTGCCCAGGGTGCCGCGTCGCGGCTCGGGCCGGCGCGCGGCGCCGCGGCGACTTGTCGCCGGCGCGGCGCCCTGAGCGTGCCTGCACGCCGCACCCGAACGGGCCGCGGTTCGGGCTGACTGCGCTCAGCGCTTCGAGTATCCTTCGCCCCTTTGCCCACCCCCGTGTGCAGCGAGGTGCCGCCTCTCTCGAGCCGGCCGGGGCATGACGTGCCCGCGCGCGGCGGGCACGCAAATACGCGAGGCGGACATTACTTTTATGCAGAAAGCGGTTTCAGGGCGAAGTCCTGAGCTACGGCGAGCGAGGTTGCGGTTGCCCGTTGCAGCGCCTCGATGTGTGGTCATGCACTCGTGGCGCACGGGCGTCGCGCCATCGACGCCGGGATGCCGGCCGTGCAGATGCCGCGCGAGCCTGAAGTCGCGGTAGCACGCGGATGACGGCGCAAACACGGGCGGCTCGCGCAGGCGGCTCGCTGCGGCGCACCCTGCTCGGGCTTGCGGCGATCCTGATGGTGGCGGTGGTCGCGCCGCTTGGCGCGCAGAGCGAGCCGGAGACGTCGGAGTTCGTCGCGCACCTGCGCGAGGCCATTGAGCAGCTCCACACCCTTCGCCTTACTCTGCGCGAGCAGCAGGAGCGCGCGGAGAACTTGCGCCGCCAGATCGAGGCGCTGGAAGGCATCGACCGCGAGAACGCCCAGCGCGAGCTCGATCGGCTGCGAACGAGCATTCCCCAGCTTGAGCGGTCCTTCGAGAGCCTGGCGATCGGCGGTCTCGATCTCGGTGTCTTTACCGATGAGCCCGTCGACACGTTCGACTGGCGCGCCGAGCTCGTTCAGATCACCCGTCCGTTGATCAACAGTCTCAAGCAGCTTACCCAGAAGCCGCGCAAAATCGAGGAGCTGAGGGCGCTCCTGGAACACTATGATCAGCAGCTCGAGGTGATCGAGCGGGCCATGATATCCATCACCGCGCTCGAGCAGCTGGCCCCGCCCGCCCTCGTGGCCGATGGCCTGGGTGAGATAGCGGCCGAGTGGCGCCGAAAACGCCGGGAGATCGATCGGGCGCGCGACATCGCGCGCTATCAGCTCGACGACCTGCAGGGGCAGCGTGTCGACTTGGTGCACGGCGTGGGTAAGGTCCTGAGCGACTTCGCCAGAGGCCGTGGGTTGACGCTGCTCTTGGCCGTGCTGAGCGGCGTCGTCGTGTGGATGTTGCTGCGCGTGGTGCCCTGGCTCTATCGGCTTGTGTTGCTGCGCGGCGGTCGCCGACAGCCGTCGACATGGGGGCGCGTCACGCTCTACGGCTATCGCCTCGCCAGCGGGCTGATCGCCATCCTCGCGGCGCTGTCGGTGTTCTACGCGCGCGGCGATCTGCTGTTGCTGCTGCTCACGGTCTTCGCTCTGGTCCTGCTGGCGCTCGGCGCACGCCAGTTTGCGCCGCGCTACATCGCCGAGGCCAGGCTGCTGATGAACGTCGGTCCCGTGCGCGAGTACGAGCGGGTGATCTACGAAGGCGTGCCGTTTCACGTGGGTGCGATCACGATGTACCCGGAGCTGCGTAATCCGGAGCTCGACGGCGTGGTGCGGCTGCCGTTGTCGGCACTGGCGGGGCTGGTGTCACGGCGGGTCGGCGACGAGCCCTGGTTCCCCTGTCGCACGGGCGAGTACGTGCTGCTGCCGGACGGGCGCGTCGGCGAGATCCTGCAGCAGAGCGTTGAGACGGTCAGGCTGAAGGTGCGGGGCAGCCTCGTACAGCTGCCGACCGCCGAGTTCCTGCGACTCGGCGTGAACAACCTCTCCCGCGAAGGTTACGGTGTCCCGGTGACCTTCGGCGTCGACTACCGGCACCAGGCAATCGCTCTCGACGTCGTACCGGCGCGCTTTCGTAGCGCTCTCGCCGAGGCCTTCGAGGGCGCCGCACTGGGTGGCGCCATGCAGGATCTGCTGGTGGAGTTCAAGGAGGCAGCCACCNNGGGGAGGCGGCAGCCCGATACTACGCCATCAGTAGATTGGTGCAGCAGACCTGCGTCGACGTCTGCAATCGCGAAGGCTGGGGCATCCCGTTCTCGCAGCTGACCATCCACCGAGCCGATGCCGGTGAGTCTTGACGACCGCATCCACGCAGGCGGCCAGCAGGACAACGCGCCCGCGGACGACGGCGTGCCGCGGTGGTTGTTGCGCGGCGCAGCCACGGCCGCAGACGGCTTGCCGCCGACGCTGTAGAATGGCCGCTTCCCGGATCGTTTACGCACCCGTTTCCCACTCGAGATCGAATCTTGCGCCTCACTGCCTGTGTTTCACTTGCCGTACTCGCGGCGGCAGCCGTCGCCGAACCGGAGGTTGCCCGGGCGCTCGATATGCAGTCGCTGCGCGGGGCGAGCTACGCGGGCATTTACGACGAGCCGGTTGCCCTGACAGCGGGCCGCTACGAGGGAGAGCCCTTCGTGCCGGGCGGCGCCTCGCGCCCCACGCTAACCCTGGTCGATGAGCTGGTCGCCCGCGGCGATCTCGACGGCAACGGCCGCCACGACGCGGCGGTGCTGCTGGTGGAGAACTCGGGAGGCAGCGGCAGCTTCGTCTACCTGGCTGCGGTACTCGACCGGGAGGGTGCGGCAGTGAACGCAGGGACGGTGCTGCTGGGTGATCGTGTGAGCCTGCGCGAGCTTCGCATCGCCGACGGTGTGATCATTGCCGAGACGCTGGTGCACGCGAGCGACGATGCGATGCCGAGGCCGACCCACAAGCGGCGCGTTGGCTTCGCGTGGCGCAGCGGGTCGCTCGTGGAAATATCGCGCGAGGACGGCGGACCCCTGTCGCTTGCCGACCTCGCCGGCACTGCGTGGCGGCTGCTGAGCAACGAAGGCGGCGGTGGACGTGTTGCCGACACAGAGGTCACCGCCGAGTTCTTCGCTGATCGCGTGGCGGGCACGGCGGGCTGCAACCGCTATTCCGGTGGCGTGTCCGACGCCGGCGCCGCGGCTCTCGCCATCGGCCCCCTCATCAGCACTCGGATGGCTTGCGCGCAGCCGGTCATGGAACAGGAGACGGCTTACCTGTCGGCGCTCGAAGCGGTGACGGAGATCGGCTTCTCCTTCGGTCGCCTGAGGCTGTCGGGCGCCGAATCACGCGATGCCCTGCTGTTCGCGCCGGGCGCGCCACCCTAGGCCGCTTGTGCACAGCGCGCTCGGCGTGCCGCGCGGCAACACCGGCACCGGCACCGTTCAGCCGACAATCAGCCCGTGCCGCGGCGCCGCCCTCGGCACCGGCAGCCCGGCCACCTCCCGCAGGGCCGCATCGGTGTACTGCTCGACCATCCGGCCGCGCCACGAAGGGGCGAAGTCGGTGTTGTCCATGGGCCGCGCGGCACGGTGTGCCAGACGACACACGGCGGCAATATTGACGTCGTCGAGGCGATGGCCGGTCAACTCCGCGTCGACGCCGGCGACGGCCAAGGGTCGGCAGCCCACCGCTCCGAGGTAGACGGCCGCCCGCTCCACGTGGCCGTCGGCTCGAAACCAGACCGCGGCGGCGACGCAGAGCACCGAGAAATCGATCGTGCCGCGTCGGCGCAGCTTCCAGAACGCGGCACGGCAGTGGCGCACGTCCGCCTGCGCCGGCAGAAACACGTCGCTGACGATCTCCTCCGGGCGCTTGGCGAGATAGTCGATGCCGTCGTCGCGGTACAGATCGACCACCGGCACCACCCGCTCCCCGTCGGGAGCGACGAGGCGCACGCTCGCGCCCAGGGCGCACAGGATCGGCGCCGTGTCGCTTGCCGAGTGCGCCCAGCAGCGCGGTGACTTGGTGGCTACCCAGCAGACTTGACCCGCTTCCTTGAGGCAGTAGTCGATGCTGCGGCGCCACTCTTCCGTCTGGTTGTAGTACGTGCAGCGCGTGTCCACGCACAGGTTGCCGCCGAGGGTGCCCATGTTGCGCAACGGCGGCGAGGAGATCGAGGCCACGGCGCGTGCGAGCGCCGGATAGGCGCCGCGCAGGGTCACATCGCGCAGCATCGCCGCGAGCGTGGTGGTGGCGCCGACGCGGACACCGTCGGCGCCGGCCTGCACGCCGCGCAGGGCGTCGATGCCCATGAGACTCACGATCGTCTCGGCGCGCTGGTGGCGACGCTTCATGTTCGGCCACAGATCGGTGCCTCCGGCTACCACGCGCGCGTCACCGCCCAGGTCGGCAAGGATGGCGGCGGCCTCGCGCGCCGACGCGGCGCGGCGGAACTCAACGGGTGGTAAGCGCAGCACCGTCTTTGTCCGCAAGAGCCGACTCACGCTCTTTCATCGTGCCGCTGTCCGAGCGCAGGCCGCAGCCGCGCTTCGGCTTTTTCTCGTTGACGGCATGACCGTCTCCCCCTTCGGCCGGAGTCGGGATTAGCAGCGGCTCGCCGAAATCCACATCGGGGAAGTCGCTGGGGCCCACGCGCGGCGCCTTGCCCCTGGCGCCCGCCGCGAGGGCCTTGACGATGTAATCCGGCTGGATGGGCACGCGGTCGACGCGCACGCCGACGGCGTCGAAGATGGCATTGGCCAGAGCGGGGATGACGGGGAGCAGGGGGCCCTGGCCCACCTCCTTGGCACCGAACGGTCCCTTCGGGTCCGGAGACTCGATGAGGTAGCTCGTGATCTCGGGCATGTCGTGAAAGCTCGGGCTCTTGTACTCGAGCATCGACGGCATCTTGTGCACCAGCGCCCCGGACAGGTGCTTCGGCAGACGCCGGAAGGCCTGCTCCTCCATCATCGCCTCGCCCAGCCCCATGTACACGCTGCCCTCGATCTGACCGAGCGCCAGCACCGGATTGATGGCTTTGCCGATGTCGTGGGCGATCCACACGTGCTCGACGTCGTAGAGACCCGTCTCGGGGTCCACGCAAACCTCGATGACGCTCGCGGTGTAGGAATAAGTGGGCGACGGGCCGACACCGGCGCCACGGTAGCGGCCGGGAGCGCGCGGCGGCGTGTAGGCGCCCGTGGTGCCGAGGGTGCCGAAGCGCGCCTCGGCGGCCACCACCGCTTCGTCGAAGGGCAGGCCGTTGTCGGGGTCCCGCGCGTCGAACACGCGCCGCTCGGCGAACACGAGCATCTCGCAGGGCACGTCGAGCTGCTCTGCGACCGCGCGGGCGATGACGGCGCGGGCGCGCTCGGCCGCTTCGATGGCCGCCTGGCCCACCATCAGCGTCACACGGGACGAGTAGCTGCCGAGGTCGACCGGCGTGAGGTCGGTGTCGCCGACGCACAGGCGGATGTCCGCGAGCTCGATGCCGAGAACCTCGGCGACGATGGCCGCGAGGACGCTGTCCGAGCCCTGTCCGATCTCCGTCTCGCCGCAGAAGACGGCGACGCCGCCGCTGCGGTCGAGCTTGAGCTGCACGCCCGACTGCGGCATGTGGTTCCAGTAGATCGGCAGCCCCGCGCCGCACAGGTAGGCGCCGCAGGCAAGGCCCAGTCCCCGCCCGCGAGGCAGCTGGCCATGGCGCTCGCGCCAGCCGCTGCCGTGGACGACCGCCTCGATGCACTGCCGCAGACCGACGGTGCCCAGCTCGAGCCAGTTGGCCGTGATCGAGTTTGCCGGCGCCAGATTTCGCAGGCGCAACTCGGCCGGATCGATGCCGAGCGCGTGGGCCGCCTTGTCGAGATGCACCTCGAGGGCATANNCGAGGGCATAGCGCGGCTGCGGCGTGCCGTGGCCGCGCTTGGGACCGCACGGCGGCTTGTTGGTGAAGGCGCGCACCGCCTCGAACCAGTACGCAGGCAGCCGATAGGCCGTCGTCTGCAGGGCGCCGGTGTAGTAGGTGCTGGCCACGCCGTAGCTGCCGTAGGCGCCGCCGTCGAGGGCGGTGCGCAGGTGCTGTGCCGTGATATGGCCCTCGTCGTCGAAGCCCGTGCGCAGGTTCATCAGCACGGGATGACGTCCGCGATGGCAGTAGAACACCTCCTCGCGTGTCAGCGTTACCTTGACCGGACGGCCGAGCACGAGCGCCATCTTGGCGGCAGCGATCTCGTGATTGAAGGGATCGCTCTTGCCGCCGAAGCCGCCGCCGTTGGAGCAGGCGATGACCCGCACGCGGGACGCCGGCAGCTCGAGCACCCGGGCGAGGGCCCGATGCACGTAGTGGGGAGTTTGCGTCGAGGAGTACAGCGTCACCCGGTCGTCGTCCTCCGCAATCGCGACGGCGGCGTGCTGCTCCAGGGCGAGGTGATTGTTGCCCTCGTAGAAGAAAGTGTCCTCGAAGACGTGGCGGGCCTTGGCGAACCCCTCTTCCACGGCGCCGAATTTGAGCGATACCTTCTTGTGGACGTTTCCTTCGTCGCCGTGGTCGTGAATGCGCGGCTCGGGTGTGGCCAGCGCCTCGTCGACACCCGCGATCGTCGTCAGCGGCTCGTAGTCGACGACGACGGCCAGCGCGGCCGCGTGCGCACAGTCTTCGCTGACCGCGGCCACGGCCACGACGGGGTCGCCCACGTGACGCACCTTGTCGACGGCCAGCGCGTGCTCGTCCTGGGAGACGGGCAGGATGCCGTAGGGTATCGGCAGGTCGGCGCCGGTGAGCAGGCCGAGCACGCCGGGCATGGAGCGAGCGGCGGACAGGTCGATGCCCCGTATGCGCGCGTGCGGCACGGTGCTGCGCACGAGCTTGAGATACACCATGCGCGGAAACTGAAGGTCGTCCGCGAAGCGTGTTTGACCGGTGACCTTGGCGCGGGCGTCCACACGCCGAAAGGGCTTGCCCACGAGGGAGAGCGCCGCCGTCGTGGCGTCGGCCGCGGGCACCGCTGCGCTCCTGACCGGCGGCGGGGAGACGGTTTTTGCCATGTCTGTGGCGCGCGGCGGGCTTCTAGGCAACCTCGCTGCCGGGCACGGGCTCTCCCCGGAAGGCCCGGGCCGGGGGCGTCCACTGCTCGCCGCGCATTATCGCCGCCGCCCACTGCACCGACTGCACGATGCGGTTGTAGCCCGTGCACCGGCACAGGTTGCCCGACAGCGCCTCGCGGATCTGCTCGTCGCTCGGACTGGCGTTCGCGGCAAGCAGCGCCTTCGCCGTCATGAGGATGCCCGGGGTGCAGTAGCCGCACTGGGCGGCGCCGAGATCGGCGAAGGCCGCCTGCAGCGGGTGCAGCTCGTTGCCCTGCTGCAGGCCCTCGACCGTCTCGATACGCTTGCCGGCGGCCTCGACGGCCAACATCAGGCACGAGAGCACCGGCTCGCCGTCGACCAGCACGGCGCAGGCACCGCACTCGCCGAGCTCACAGCCGTGCTTGGTGCCCGGAAGCCCGCAGCGCTCCCGCAGCACCTCGAGCAGCGTGTGGTGCGTGGGGAACGCGACCGTATGCTCCTCGCCGTTGACCTGCAGTGTCGCGGTGACGTTGCGCGAGGACATTTTGACCCCTCCCAGAACTCCGCATTATCTTAACCGGCCCTACGAGTCGGAATCCAGGCGCTCGCCGACCCGGGCGGGTGAACGGGGCCGGGCTCCAGCTACGCTCTGTTGCCGGGCCGGGCCGGGCCGGGCCGGGCCGGGTCGTCGCGGCGCAGGCGCCAACGAGCGAAGGCAAGACGAACGAGCACGGCGAACCGCCATGTTCCTCGCCTACATAAACAATTTCCGTGCCATCGCGACTCTGTTCGTTGTGGCCAATCACAGCATCCCGGCGCTGGACTGGACGGGGTATCACGAACTCAGCCGGGTGCTGTAGATCATTTTCTCGAACGGGGCTGCTTTGTTCGTCTTCATCAGTGGCTTTCTCTTTCAGCACCTTCTTTACAAGTTCGAATTTCGACGCTTTCTGATCACCCGTTTTCTGCTCGTCGCCCTACCGTACCTGATTGTCTCTGTTCCGGCGGTGGTCGTGTGGACATTCGTTCTTGAAAACGCCTCGCTGGGTATTCCTGCGGATTTCTATGAGCAGCCACCATGGTTCCGGATCGTCTATTTCTATGCCACGGGTGTTCATCTGGCTCCGGTCTGGTTTATTCCAATGATCTGCCTCTTCTATCTGGCGTCTCCGGTATTTGCCTGGTTCGATCGACACCCAAAGCTCTATTACGCACTGCCATTCTTCTTTTTCTTGTCTTACCTCGTTCCAAGACACTGGAATCCTGTGATCGCGGGCGTGCACTTCCTGTCTGTTTACCTCTTTGGCATGTTTTGCAGCCGCCATCGTGAACGACTGATATCGCTGGCATATCCAGCATGGCCTGTGTTGTTGGTTGTTTTCGTTTTGCTGGTTGCTTGCGAACTGACGCTGACCCGTGGGGTTCAGACTTACTTCAACTACTGGAACAAAATGGTGGTCAGCGTGCTCCTCATCGCCGTGCTCGCCCGCAACGAGGTGCGCATCGGGGCTCGCATCGAGCCGTTGGCGGAGATCAATTTCAGCATTTTTTTCCTTCACGCCTACGTGCTGGCTGCTGTCAAGATTCTTTGGGTGGGGCGGCCCTCGGTGCCGCTACCGCTCGAGGGCGCGGTGCTCACGCACCTTGTGCTCGTCGGCTGCATCGTCGGATTGTGCGTAGCGCTCATCTTGCCCCTCAGAGCCGTGCTCAGCCGTTACAGCCGTTACGTGATCGGCAGTTGAGCCGGCTCGTGACCATGGCGACGTTGCGCGGCGCGCCGTTCCTTAGCTACCTTATACCCGTGTCTGCGGGGCCCGGAGCCCGCGAGCCGCTGTCGCGGAGGGTGAAACGTGAGTGAAGGTGGACTGGCCGAGCGTCTGGCCAAGTGCTCGGCGAGCGCGGTCAATGACGTGCTGGGCGAGATGGGCTGTCACGGCCGCGTGCTGCCGCCGCGAATCCGCGGTCTCGATCCCGGCGCGCGTGTGGCGGGCGAGGTGTTCACCATTTCCGGTCACGTGGATCAGACGCTCTCGCGCGAGGAGACGCTGCTGCGCTGGGCGCGCGTTCTGTCGCGGGTGCCGGGCGGGCGCGTGCTGGTGTGTCAGCCCAACACCCGCGACATCGCCCTCATGGGAGAGCTGTCGGCGCGGGCGTTGCTGGTGAAGCGCACTCGCGGCTACGTTGTGGACGGACACTGGCGCGACGTCGAAGACCTCCTGCAGACAGGACTGCCGGTCTTCTGCGAGCTGGCCACGCCCGCGGACATCGCCGGGCGTTGGACGTACGACAGCCTGGGCGAGCCGGTGACCATCGGCGGTGTCACCGTTTGTAGCGGTGACCTCATTATCGGAGATCGCGACGGCGTCGTGATCATCCCCGAGGCGCTGGTCGAGGAGACACTCGCCCGCACCGAGGCGGTGATGTCAACGGAAAGCGAGATGCGCCAGGCCATTCTCGCGGGCATGGACGCCGAGCAGGCGTTCCTCAAGTTCGGGCGTTTCTGAAAGTCGGCGACCGCCGTCCCGGTTGGGTGCCCCGCGGCCTAGCCGGCCGGCTCGTGCGGCATCAGGTGAATACCCTCGACCAGCAGTGAAACCGTGATAGCGGTTCCCCTGACCAGGCTGTTGCGGCGTGCCGCGTGCGTGGGGACACTGAAGCGCAGCGCCAGGCGCTCATCACCGCCGACGTGCATGATGACGGTGGTGTAATCGCCGAGAGTGGCCGCCTCGTGGACGATGCCTCCGACCGGGTTCTCGCGCCGCCCCCGCGAAGGTCTGCCGACTCGATGCAGCACGATGTGGGAGGACGGGATCACCCAGGCGACGGGCGCGCCGGGTTCGAAGTGGGGGGCGAGCGCGGCCTCGAGCTCGTAGCCTTGCCAGCGCAGCAGGGTGACTCGGTCCTCGGGACGGTGGGCTAGGATGGTGGCTTCGTGGACGTTGCCCATGTCGAGCAGCCGCGCGACCAGCGCAGAGCAAGGCCGCGCCATCACCTCCGCAGGGGAGCCGGTCTGCAGGGTGCGCCCTTGGTGCAGCACGCACAGGCGATCGGCCAGAGCCGTTGCCTCGTGCAGATCATGTGTCACCAGCACCATGGGTGTGCTGATGCGCTGGCGCAGCAGCACCAGCTCCTGGTGCAGCTTGCGGCGCGTGACCTGGTCGACGGCCGAGAACGGCTCGTCGAGCAGCAGCACGGCGGGTTCGCGCGCCAGCGCGCGCGCCAGTGCCACACGCTGGCACTGGCCCCCCGAGAGGCGTGCGGGCTTGCGTGCTTCGAGGCCGTGCAGATGTACCAGCTCCAGTAGCTGTCGTGCGCGCTCGGATCTTTGCGAACGCGGCAGATGGCCGAGGGCGCTGGCCACGTTGGCGAGCGCGCTCAGGTGCGGGAACAGCGCGTAGTGCTGAAACACGAGCCCCACCCGCCGCTGCTGCGGGGCTACACGGATGCCACGCTCGAGATCCAGCCACGTCTGGGAGGCACAGCGGATGAGGCCCTGCGCCGGGCGCACCAGTCCCGCGATCACCCGCAGCAGGGTGGTCTTGCCGCTTCCGGAAGGGCCGACGATGGCCAGCAGCTCGCCGCCGCGGCAATCGAGCTCGGCGTCGAGCGGCACCGGGTCGCCCTGTTTCACACGCACGCTGAGCCCGGCGTCGTATCGATCGTCGGGCGATGGAAGGTGGAGGCTAGCCATGCTCGCCCCGACGCGGCTGCGCCAGCAGGTAAACGATGCCGATGGCGACGAAGGACAGGAGCAGCAGGGCGGCGGACATGACGCCGGCGGCGGCTTCGTCGAAGCCTTGTACGCGGTCGTAGATGGCGATGGCCATGGTGCGCGTCTCGCCGGAGATGTTGCCCCCGACCATCAGCACCACGCCGAACTCACCGAGCGTATGTGCGAACGTGAGCGCCACGGCGGATGCGACTCCCGGCCATGCCAAGGGCAGTTCGATGCGCCAGAAGGTCAGCCACGCAGACATCCCGCTGACGTAGGCGGCGTCGCGCAGATCGCGGCCTACGGTTTCGAACGAGCGCTGCAGAGGCTGCACGGCGAAGGGAAGATTGAAAATGAGCGATGCCAGCAGCAGGCCGTCGAAGGTGAATACGAGGCCGCGGCCGAATACGGACTCATAGGCCCGTCCCAACGGCGAATCCGCGCCGAGACTGACGAGCAGGTAATAGCCCAGAACGGTGGGTGGCAGCACCAGCGGTAATGCCACCAGGGCCTCCACGAAACTCCTGCCGCGGAAGCGGGAGAAGGCGAGGCCGCGGGCCAGCACCACACCCAGCGGTATCAGCACCGCACAGGTCCACAACGCCAGCAGCAGCGACAACTCGAGGGCGTTCCAGTCCATGCGCGGTCGCGGGCGCTACTCGCCGGCTACGGCGAATCCGTGCCGTCGAAGAATCTCCCCCGCCTGCGCCGAGCGCAGGTAGCGGTACAAAGCCCGTGCCGTCGTGCCGGCGTTGTGCATCAGCACCATACGCTGACGCAGCGGCGTGTGGTGGTGCTCCGGCACGAGTGCGTGGTCGCCACGTGCCGTCAGGGCAGGCTGCAGCGCAAGCGAATAGGGGAGGAGTCCGCCCTGGGCCGAACCCGATCCCACGAACTGCGCGGCCTGCGCCGCGTTCTCGCCGACGACCAGGCGGGCCACGATTGCCGTCCACAGCCCGGCGCTCTCGAGGGTTTCGCGTGCGGCGCGGCCGTAGGGCGCGTGGTCGGGATTGGCGATAGCAAACTTGTCGACGCGGCCTGCTTCGAGGGCGCGTCCCAGCCCATCGAGGCCGGCGCGCGGGCTGACGGGCGAGCCATGGGGCGCAAACAGCACCAGTCGGCCAACGGCGTACACCTCGCCCGCGCCCACAGTGAGTCCCTGCCGGTGCAGCGCAAGCGCGTAGTCCTCGTCCGCCGATAGAAACAGTTCGAAAGGTGCCCCTCGCGCAATCTGGCGACGAATGTTTCCGGAAGAGCCGTAAGTCACGCGCACATCTTCGTTTGTCTGGCGGGAGAATTCACCGACGATCTCGTCGAACGCGAACTTCACGCTGGCGGCGACCGCCACCGCGGGGCTCGTGTCCGCCGCGGCGCCGCTGACGCCGAGGACGGCGAGCGCCGCGATCACACGCGCCGCGCGCCGCAAGCGCCGGACTCCGCCGCAGGCCCCCGGCGCCGGCGTCACGGCCCCGGGCGCAGGTCGACGATACGCTTGGCTTTGCCCACGGATCTCTCGATGGTGCCGACCGCGACGACGTCCACACGGGTGCTGATGCCGATGTAAGCCTTGATGTCGTGCTCGAGCGCCGTCGCCGCCTGCGCCATCGCCGCCTCGCCCGAGGCCGCCAGTGACGCGCGGGCCTCCACGACCACGCGCAGTTCGTCGAGACTGCGCTCCCGGCGCAGCTCCAGCAGGTAATGCGGCGAGAGCGAGGCGTGCTTGAGGATCTGCTCCTCGATCTGGGTGGGAAACACGTTTACCCCTCGTATGATCATCATGTCGTCGCTGCGACCGGCAATTCGATCGCAACGGCGCATGGTGCGCGCGCTCGGCGGCAGCAACCGGGTCAGGTCGCGGGTGCGGTAGCGGATCATGGGCAGGGCTTCCTTGGTCAGCGTCGTGAACACCAGCTCGCCGAACTCGCCGTCCGGCAGCACTTCGCCGGTCTGCGGGTCGATGATCTCCGGATAGAAGTGGTCCTCCCACAGCGTCAGGCCGTCCTTGGTCTCGATACACTCGCCCGCCACGCCCGGTCCGAGTATCTCCGAGAGGCCGTAGAGGTTGATGGCGTCCATGTCGAAGCGCTGCTCAATCTCGTTGCGCATGGAGTCGGTCCACGGCTCGGCGCCGTGCAGACCGATGCGAATGGAGCAGCGCCGCGAATCGATTCCCTGGCGATCGAACTCGTCGCCGATGGCGAGCATGTAGGAGGGTGTGACGCTGATGATGTCGGGCTGGAAGTCGTTGATCAGCTGCACCTGGCGCTCGGTCATGCCGCCGGAGACGGGGACCGTCGTGCAGCCGAGCCGCTCCGCGCCGTAGTGCAGACCGAGACCGCCCGTGAACAGGCCGTAGCCGTACGCGTTGTGGAGTATGTGCCCGGGCCGGCCGCCTGCGGCGTAGATGCTGCGTGCCATCAGGTGGGTCCAGGTATCGATGTCTTTGCTCGTATAGCCGACGACGGTGGGTTTTCCCGTCGTGCCGCTGGAGGCATGGATACGCACGATGTGCTCGCGCGGCACCGCAAACATGCCGAAAGGATAGGCCTGTCTCAGATTGTCCTTGACCGTGAAGGGGAATGCGGCGAGATCCGGCAGCTCGCGGAAATCTTGCGGACGAACACCGGCCTGCTCGAATTTTCGCCGGTACGCCGCCACGTTGTCATAGGCGTGGGCCAGGGTCCAACGGATGCGTTCGACCTGCAGCGCCTGCAGCTCGTCTGCGCTGGCTTTCTCGATGGCATCCAGCCCGCTGTCGCTCGTCTTGTGATCCATCGCCATTCTCCGCGGCGAAGCAGAGCGCAATGATAGCGCGATGCGCCCCTTGGTCTCAGCTCTTGCGCGCGGTCTTGGCGAAGAACGTGCTGAGCACCTAGGCGACGCTGCTGCTCTTGCACTCGGGGCAGCGTACCCGTTTGGTGCCGTGCTCGCTCAGCCGCTCGTTGCGTTCGAAGGGAGCGCCGCACTTGCGGCAACGGTACTCATAGACCGGCATCTCGGTGTCCTGCATGCGCTTGCTGCGTATCGGGCCTTCCCGGCGGCGACTCAGACGCGTTCGATGATCGTCGCAATGCCCTGACCCACGCCGATGCACATGGTGCACAGCGCATAGCGCCCGCCGCCGCGGTGAAGCTGGGCCATGGCGGTGAGCATCAGGCGCGCGCCGCTCATGCCCAGCGGGTGGCCCAGGGCGATGGCGCCGCCGTTGGGGTTGACGTGCGGTGCGTCGTCGGCGATGCCGAGCTCGCGCAGCACGGCCAGGGCCTGGGCGGCGAAGGCCTCGTTGAGCTCGATGACGTCCATGTCGTCGAGCGCGAGGCCCGCGCGCTCCAGTGCGCGCGCCGCTGCGGGCGCCGGGCCCATGCCCATGATGCGCGGCGCCACCCCGGCGACGGCTGCGGTCACGACGCGTGCGCGCGGGGTCAGGCCGTGCCGCGCCACGCCCGCCTCGCTGGCGAGCAGCAGCGCACAGGCGCCGTCATTGATGCCGGCGGCGTTGCCGGCCGTCACCGTGCCGCCGTCGCCGAAGATCGGCCCCAGTGCGGCCAGCGCCCCGAGATTCGTGTGCGGGCGGGGGTGCTCGTCGGCCGCGACGACGAGCGGTTCGCCGCGACGCCGGGGCACCTCCACGGGCACGATCTCCTCTGCGAACAGCCCCTCTCGAACGGCCGTCTCGGCACGGCGCTGTGAGCGTTCTGCAAAGGCATCCTGATCGGTGCGCGCCACGTCGAACTCGCGGGCGACGTTCTCCGCGGTCTGCGCCATGGAGTCGGTGCCGTAGAGGGCCTCCATGCGGGGGTTGACGAAACGCCAGCCGAGGGTGGTGTCGTGCATCTCGACACGGCGCGCGAACGCCGTGTCCGCTTTGGCCTGGACGAACGGCGCGCGGGACATGCTCTCGACGCCACCGGCGATCATCAGTTCGGCCTCGCCGGCCCGCAGCGTCCGCGCCGCCTGGGTCACGGCCTCCATGCCCGAGCCGCACAGGCGATTGACGGTGGCGCCGGGAACGCTCTGCGGCACACCGGCCAGCAGCAACGCCATGCGGGCAACGTTGCGGTTGTCCTCACCGGCCTGGTTCGCACAGCCGAGCAGCACGTCGTCGACGCAGCTCCAGTCGAGATCGGCATGGCGCCGCATCAGTGCGCGCAACGGCTCGGCGGCGAGGTCGTCGGTGCGCACCGACGACAGCGCGCCGGCGTAGCGACCGATAGGGGTGCGCACCCCGTCGCAGATGTAAGCCTCGCCCATCGTCAGGCGCCGGCCTCGCCGTGCGCCACCGCCGGGGTCGGAATCACCGCGGTGGCCTCGAGCTCGATCTTGCCGGGTTCGTCCAGGAGGGCCTGCACGAACACCAGGCTCATCGCCGGGTAGTGGGCTCCCATGAGTCGCTGCCAGATGCCTCCGAGCTCCTTGCGCGCCGCCAGGTAGGCCGGCTTGTCGCTGCAGTAGGCGGTGATGCGGCAGATGTGCTCCGCACTCCCGCCGGCCTGTGCCAGCACGGTGAGCACGTTCTCGAGTGCCTGCTCGAACTGCTGCGCCAGCTCCTCGCTGGCGAAACGCTGCTCGGCGTCCCAGCCCACCTGACCGGCGATGAACACGATGCGTCCCGGCGAGGTCGCCACTGCATTGGCGTAGCCGCTGGGCCGACGCCAGTGCGGCGGCTCGAGGATCTGCATCGATGTCACTCGGGCAGGTTGGGCGGATCGAGGTCCTCGTCCCAGCCCTCCTCGGGCTTGGGGTAGCGCGAAAGCCACTGCTCGAGGAGCCTGACGTGCTCGCGCTCCTCCTCCGCCAGCCGTCGTGCCATCGCGCACACCTCCGCGGTCGTCTGCGAGGCGGCGACGGCGGCGAAGAACTCCGCCGCGCGCTGCTCGGACTTGAGCGCCAGGTCGATGGCGTGGTAAGGCTTCATCAGGTAATGCACCTCCGCGTCGTGCGGCGCCTCCGGACTCTCCGGGTCTTGCCACTGGTACTCCCACGGCGGGATGTGCGGCAGCTCCATGCCCTCGCTCATGCGGTGAACGTGATCGATGTGCTTCGCCTCGATACGTGCCATCTTGCGAAAGAGATCCGCGACCTCGAGATTGTTGTGAACCTCCATCTGGTCGGCGAGGCTCTCGTAACGTTCGGCGGCTTCCATCTCGATGGCGAGAGAATGTGCCAGCAGCTCAGCCACCGAGCGGATCCCGCTTTCCGGCTTGTTTCCGCTTGAATCGTTGCTCATAAGGCAAACTCCTCCTCCAGTCTGGCCAGGTTGTCCAGTGAAGCGGTGAGCGCGGGCTGATAGGGCGCGCGCGTGCCGCGATAGAGGATGCCGATGTTGAAGCTGTCGTCGGTCATCAGCCGGCGCGCTGCACGCGCCGGGTCGTCGGTCGCATCCACCGGCGCCGGTCGCACACGCTTTTTCCACCCGCGCTGCTCGGGGCGGTACGTGACGCAGGGGCTCAACACCTGCACGAACGAAAAGCCGGGGTGGCGCACCGCTTCGACGAACAGACGCGCCGCGCCGTTGGGATCGCTGCTCGAGGCGCGGGCGATGAAATTGGCGCCCGACGCCAGAGCGATGACGAGGGGCTGGAACGGGTTGATCTGCGGCCCGCCGGGGGTGAGCTTGCCCCGCTCCCAATCGGGCTCCGTCGTCGGCGAAGCCTGACCCTTGGTCATGCCGTAGACCTGGTTGTCCATGACGATGTAGGTGAGGTCGACGTTGCGCCGGCAGGCGTGCAGGAAGTGGTTGCCGCCGATGGAGAAGCCGTCGCCGTCGCCGCCGCAGACGAGGACGGTGAGTTCGGGGCGGGCGATCTTCAGACCCGTGGCGAGTGGCAGCGCGCGCCCGTGCACACCGTGAAAGCCGTAGGCGTTGATGTAGGCGGGTATGCGCGACGAGCAGCCGATGCCGGAGACGACGGCGATCTGCTCGCGCGGCAGCTTGAGCTCGGCCAGGGCCTTGGTGATGGCGGAGAGCACGCTGAAGTCGCCGCAGCCGGGACACCACACCGGCTTGATCGCCGAGGCGTAGTCGCGAAACGTCAGCGCCGCTCCGGCGGCGGTGGGTTTGGTCAATGTCTCCATGGGTGCAGAGCCTGACGAATGTCCCCGGGGCGCATCGGCAGCGGCCCGGGCCGGCTGAGTGGCCTGACCTCGACGTGCGCGGGCAGGTCGTAGTGCGCCCGCAGGTAGCGATAGAACTGACGCCCGTGGCTCTGCTCCACCACCAGCAGCCGGCGCACGCCCGCGAGCGCGGCCGCGAGCTTGTCGACCTGCGGCGGCGAGAGCAGGCGCAGTGCGACGAGGCGCACGTTCGTCCCTTCGCGGTGCAGCGCCGCGAGGGCCTCACGCACGGGCCCGCAGGTGGAACCCCAGGTGATGACGGCGGTGTCGCCGTCGCCCTCGATGTCTGCCCAGTGCTCGCCGAAGTCGTGGTTCTCGAGCTTGCGGCGGCGCTTCTCCAGCTGGGCGACGTGATTGGAGGCCTGGCTCGAGGGTGTGCCGAGCTCGTCGTGCTCGAGCCCGTCGGCGGTGTACTGTCCTCCCACGGTTCCCGGCAGCGTCATGGGCGACACGCCCGACTCGGTCAGCGCATAGCGCCGGTACGGCTCGTTCGGCACGAGCGTCGCGAGACGGCGGCGGGCGACGAAGGCCACCTCCGCGGGACGCTGGATCACGGCACGGGTCTGTCCGAGCGCCTGATCCGACAGCACGATGGCGGCGGTCTGCAGCGCCTCGGCGAGGTGCACCGCCCACTGCGTTGTGAAAAGGCAGTCGGAGATCGAGTTCGGCGCCACCACCAGGTGCGGCGCGTCGCCGTGCAGGCCGTAGAGGGCGATATTGAGGTCGCTCTGCTCGGACTTGGTGGGAATGCCGGTCGAGGGTCCGCCCCGCATGACGTCCACGACGACCACGGGGATCTCGGCGGCGACGGCGAGGCCGATGGACTCCATCATCAGCGCCAGCCCGGGCCCGGAGGTGGCGGTCATCGCGGCCACGCCGCCGAAGGAAGCGCCGATGACCTGGTTGGCCGATGCGAGCTCGTCCTCGGCCTGCACCAATACGCCGCCGATCTTCTGCAGGGTCGGCGCCAACCACTCCAGGCAGTCCGTCGCCGGCGTGATCGGGTAGGCCGCAACGAAGCGTATCCCGCCGCGCACGGCGCCGAGGCCCGTGGCCTCGTTGCCGGTCAGGCACCAGCGTGCGTCACGCGCGTCGCTCGCGGCGGCGAGCCGCGGCAGCCCCGGTAGGTCCGGCGCCGCGGCCATGCCGGCGTCGACGCCGGCGACGCTCGCGGCGAGCGCCTGCGCCCCTTTGACCTCGAGCTCGGCGCGCAGCACCTCGACGAGGGTTTCGCGCGCAATGCCCAGCAGCGCCGCGAGCACCCCCAGGGCGATCATGTTGGGGCGGCCGTAGCGGATCTTCT
>JABAHS010027509.1_pt1 | contig 21946 bp, 18 predicted proteins | sample 7062111 | NCBI WGS metagenome assembly JABAHS01 (sample SAMN14534600, study PRJNA622989) | marine sediment metagenome | biome: marine biome [ENVO:00000428]; feature: marine pelagic biome [ENVO:01000023]; material: deep marine sediment [ENVO:00002113]; isolation source: pool of 4 deep marine... | reverse complement strand
GAGTTCTCTCCGGGGCCGAAGACGGATCCAGAAGAAGACCCGATATTCAATTTCCTGTTCAAGGCCCCGCCGGCGCGCTGGGGCGTGGATTTCACCAAGCGGTTCTGAGCCGGCCGTCAATCAGCGAGGTCATCATGAGCAACGCACCACAGGTCAATTCACGGCTGCACCACAACGCCTACGTCACCGATGACATGGAGGCCGTGCGCACGTTTTACGAGGACGTCATCGGCTTTCCGCTGATCGCCACCTGGTGCGAGCAGGCTGAGCTGTTCGGCAAGGAGCGCACCTACATGCACTGCTTCTTCGACGTGGGCGGCGGCGAGTCCCTGGCGTTCTTCCAGTTCGCCGACCCGGCGGACGCCGCCGAGTTCGGCCCGGAGCTTCCGTCCTCGCCGTTCCGGCACATCGCCATGAAGGTGGATCAGGGAACCCAGGACGCCATTCGCGACCGCCTTGCCGCGGCGGGTTACAAGGAGCCGGACACTTACGTGCTCAATCACGGCTACTGCTACTCGCTCTACGTCGTCGACCCGAGCAAGCTGATCATCGAGTTCACGGTGGACCACGAGGACGTGGACCAGATCAACGCGGACCAGCGCGCCAAGGCCCACACGGAGCTCGCGCGATGGCTCGACGGCGATCACTCGCCGAACAACGAGGCCTACCACCGCTAGGATCGCTGAGTTCCCGGAGAAAGGCCCATGGCGGTTCTTGAAAGTGGCATCACCGGCAGCCTGCCGAAGCCGAAGTGGCTGAGCGACCCCTCGGCGCAGCTGCGTGCCGACTGGATGGTCGCGGAAGACGCCCTCGGCGAAGCCCAGGACGACGCGGTGCGGCTTGCCATCGCGGATCAGGTGGCGGCTGGGCTCGACATCGTCACCGACGGTGAGCAGCGGCGGCGCCACTACATCTGGGGCTTTCTGGAAGCCCTTGAAGGTGTGGACGCGCACAAGCTCGGCAAGAAGCAGACCCGCGGCGCCCGTTACACCACCGAGCTGCAGAACGTGGCCCGGGTGGTGGGGGACGTGCGCCGGACGGGGCCGATCTTCGTCGACGCGCTGAAGTTTGCCAAGGCTGAGACCGGCCGGCCGGTGAAGGTGACCCTGCCTGGCCCCATGACCATCGTCGACTCGGTGGTGGACGAGCATTACGGCGACGTGCTGCCCGATCTCGCCATGCGCTTCGCCGAGATTCTGAACGCCGAGGCCAGAGCGCTCGCCGACGCCGGGGCAGACATCGTCCAGTTCGACGAGCCGGCCTTCAACGTCGATACGGATGCGGTGGCCGAGTGGGGCATCGCGACGCTGGAGCGGGCGGCGGAGGGCGTGGCGACTCAACGCGCAGTGCACATCTGCTACGGCTACGGCGTGCCCCAGGTAATCGCCTGGAAGAACCAGAATCAGGATTGGGGTCACTATGGCCACACCCTGCCGCTGCTGAACGAGTCCAGCATCGACCAGGTCTCGGTGGAGTGTGCGGCCTCGGGCGTGGACGTCTCCGTGATCCAGCATCTGTCCAACAAGCGTGTGATGCTGGGCGTGATCAGTGTGAGCACCGACGAGGTGGAGACACCCGAGCTGGTGGCCGAGCGCGTGCGCGCCGGGCTCGAGTACTGCGACGCCGAGCGCCTCATGCCCTGCACGGACTGCGGCCTGGTGCCGCGCCCCCGCGCGGTGGCCCAGGCGAAGATGGCGGCCCTGGCGGCGGGCACCGCGCTGGTGCGGGACGCCCTCTGATCGATACGCCCGGCCGTCGACGGCCGGCCATGGAGGCTTGACCATGTGCGACGAGCAAACCGTTCGTGACAACGAGGCGTATCTGCGTACGTCTGCGAGCTTGTCACGGCGCCAGTTCACGGGGGTCGCTGCGGGTGCGGCGATAACAATGATGCTCCCCCTCTCCGCCAACGCGCTGACGGTTGCGGGTCGCGACGTTCGGATCACCACGCCGGATGGCGAGGCGGATGCGTACTTCGTGCATCCCGCTGAGGGCAAGCACCCGGCGGTGATCGTATGGCCGGACATCCGGGGGCTGCGCCCCGCGTTCCGGCAGATGGCCGACCGCCTGGCTGGTTCGGGCTACGCGGTTTTGGTGGTCAACCCCTTCTACCGGCACGCGCGGGCGCCCGTGGTTCCCGAAGGCGCCAGCTTTCAAGACGAGGCCACCCGCGCGGTGCTGATGCCCCTCTACAACTCCATCACCGCCACCACCACCGACATGGACGCGAAAGCGCTCGTCGGTTTCCTCGATGCCCGAGACGAAGTGGATTCGACTCGAGGGATCGGGACCATGGGGTACTGCATGGGCGGCCCCATGACCCTGCACTCGGCGGCCGCGGTCCCTGATCGGGTTGCGGCTGCGGCTTCGTTTCACGGCGGCGGGCTCGTCACCGATGCGGAGGACAGCCCGCATCTGAGAGTTCCCGGCATGTCGGCGAGCTTTCTCATCGCCATAGCCGAGAACGACGACGAGCGAGACCCCCAGGCCAAGGACGTCCTCGAGCTCGTCTTCGACGATGCGGGCCTGGCCGCCGAGATCGAGGTCTACGAAGGGGCGCTGCACGGCTGGTGCCCACCCGACTCGCCCGTCTACCATGAAGCTCAGGCAGAGCGGGCCTGGGAGCGGTTGCTGGTGCTGTTCGAGGGGGCGTTGAAGAGCTGATCGTTTCCCCCGCTTCGTGCAGTCGCGGGGTTTAGGCCCTATACTGCCGGGCCCTCCCCCCGGAATCTCTCGTGAAATATCTCGCTCGCGCCATTCTGCGGCTCGGCGGTTGGCGCATTGAGGGTGCCAAACCCGTTGTCGAGAAATACGTGTTAGTGGCAGCGCCACACACCTCGAACTGGGATTTCCTGTGGATGATCTGCATGGCTTACGCGCTTCGGATCCGGGTCTCCTGGCTCGGCAAAGACGCGCTTTTCACCCCTCTGATCGGCTGGTTCTTCAAGCTTCTCGGTGGCATACCCGTGGATCGCTCGGCGCCGTCGGACCTTGTGAGCCGGCTGGCATCTCGATTCGCGAGCTCCAGCGATCTCGTGTTGCTCATTCCCGTGGAAGGCACCCGCGGACACGCCCCTTACTGGAANNTACGTCAAGCGCACGGGTGGTTTCGGTCCCACGCTGGTTCCCTCGGGCGACGTCGCCTCCGACATGGACCTGCCCCGCGGCTTCTATGGCGGAATCGCGGGCAAATTCCCGGCCTCGGCCTCGCCCGTTCGGCTCAGGGACGAGTAGCGCGGTCCAANNGGTCCCATGTTGGTCCCCACGGGTGAGGTCGCCTCCGACATGGACTTGCCGAGAGGCTTCTATGCCGGAATCGCGGGCAAATTCCCGGAGTCGGCCTCGCCCGTTCGGCTCAGGGACGAGTAGCGCGGTCCAAAGACGTAATTCGGAGCGTGGGCATCCGCGCAATCGAGGGCGCCACTGAACGATTCCCGAAGCCTGAGACGCAAAGGAAAGGGCGCCGAAGGCGCCCTTGTTATGGCCAGAAATTAAGACAGCCAGCGCGCTAGAACTTGACCTGCAGCTCCGCGCCGAAGTACCGGGGCCGGTTCGGCGTGCCGAACGACCACAGGCCCGGGGCGTACACCGGGGTGACGTCGGTTGCCGATGCGGCCACCACGTTCGCGCCCACGTCCAGGAATGACATCAGGTACCGCTCGTTCGTCAGGTTCTTGCCGAACACGGAAAACGTCCAGTGCTCTGCCTCGTAGTTGATGGATGCATCGAGCAATCCAAAGGAGTCGACTTTCGATGGATTGTCCACGTAGCCGGCGACGGAGTGGTCGGCGTTCGCCGTTGCGGAAATATAGTAGTCGTCCTTCCAGGTGTAGTTTAGCGTCGCGACGAACCAATGACCGTTGCCCAGCTGGCGCTCGAAGAGAGCACCGAGCCCGGCGGTCATGTCGGGCGCGCGCCTGAGATCGATGTCGCTCTTGTCGACGATGCCGGTTGCGCTCTCGACCAGAAAATCGTCGTACTTGGCATCGATCAAGCCGATGTTGCCCCGTAACGACAGCCCGGCGGCAATCACCCAGGTGAAGTCCAATTCGATCCCGTCGATGGTCGCGCTCGAGGCGTTCTCCACCACCGTCAGGGTTGTCTGTCCACCGGTGCCGGGCTTGACGATGTCTTCCTGCTTGTCGTCATACTTGACCGTGAAGGCGGCTAGGTTGAGCTGCAGCCTGTTGTCCAGGAACATCAGCTTGCCGCCGATTTCCCAGCTCTCTACGGATTCCGGATCGTAGGGGCCCGTATTGTCAGGCGCCGTTGCCCGCCCGTTGAAGCCGCCCGAACGGAATCCTTCGGAATAGGTCACGTAGGCCATACCCGCATCGAAGTTGTATTGCGCGCCGACTCTTGGGGTGAACTCGCTCCAGGATTCCTTGCCGTCAAAGGTGGGGTCGTATACCGGTGCGGCCCACTCGGGACAGTCTTCGCCCCACGACCCGGCCGTCAAGGTTCCCGGGCCTGGAAACAGCGGGTAGGGGTCCAGCGTCTTCTCGTAGCCCGCGACGTCGACGTAAACCACCTCACCCGGGGGCAGACCCAGGAGTTGCTGCAAAGGGTTCTCGGAATATCCGGTCACCGTCATGCAGGCCGACTTTTCCTCGTCGAGCCACCTTCCGCCGACGCTGAGCGTCAGGCGATCGGTAACGTCCCAATCGACCTGTCCGAAGACTCCCATCGAGTCTACGTCCTGTTCGAAGAAAGGCGAGGCGGTGAAGTTTGTCACGCTCGTGGGATTGAAGATGTTGAAGAGGCCGGTGTTCTGCTGCAGCGTGTAATCGCTCTCCCAGAGAAAGACGCCGAGGGTAGATCGCAGGCTTTCGTTCCAGTCGGACTCGAGTCGCAGCTCGTAGCTGGTCTGGTTTTCGAAAGTCGGGCGGTCCGTCCAGAACAGATCTGCCGCGACGCCGTCGAATTCCTGGCGCGCGAGCTCGTCTGTGTCGCGGTCGCCGAAAACGAAGGCAAGCTTGTGATTCTCGTGGAACTGCCAGTTTGCGTGAATGGTCCAGGCGTCGGTATGCAGCTCGGCGAACTGCTCCTGTGTCGTGTAGGTGGTATACAGAGCCTTGGAGTCCTTGCCCACGGCACAGTTGTCGCCGCAGAAGGCTCCGAAGGCTTCGCCCGACGGGGTCATGGCGGTGACCGGACGCGTCGGCGTGTCGTCGTCAATGTTGTCGTAGATCACCCGCAAATCGAAATTGTCGGTGGGTTGCCACAGCGCGTCGATGGTGAACATGAAGAGGTCGTTCTCCCCATCGGTGGTGCCGCGGGACGCGTTCTTGATGTAGGCGCCGCCCTTGCTGCTGGCCGCCGACAGCTTGAGCGACACGCCAGCGATCTCCGGCAAGTTAAGCAGCGCTTTGAAGTCTTCCTGGCTATCCTCGGCAATCGTGGCCACGATCTTCCCGCCGATCTCTCCCGTCGGTTTGGAGCGGATGACGTGGACCAGGCCGCCGATGGTGTTTCTGCCGAACAGTGTGCCCTGGGGCCCCCTGAGCACTTCCACCCGCTCGGCGTCCCAGACGTTCAGCAAGGCGCCGGTGGTCGATGAGAGATAGATACCGTCCTGATAGATGGCGACGGCCGGATCGAAGCTCTTTTCGACCTCGGCGTGCTGCATCCCGCGTATCGACACGCCAACCGTTCCGTTCCCCAGGATTGGGTTGATCACCAGGTTGGGCGACATCCCGGTAATCTCGTCGATGGTGCGGGAAAAGGATTTCTCGATCGCATTGGCATCCATGGCGGACATCGAGATGGCAACGTCCTGCATGCTCTCCTCGCGCTTCTGCGCGGTAACGACGATCTCTTCGATCTGCGTGGTGGTCGATCTCTCCGCGTGAACGTATCCAGCGATGGCGGATGAGAGGACAATCAGGATCAATCTCACATGGCGCGCTTTCGGCATATCTCACCTCGTTTTTTTCTGGGTGCCGCCTCAGCAACTAAAGCGGCATCGGCGGGCACTCTACTTTGGCTTTGGAAGGCAGTCCACTAGACTCGTTGACCCTGCTCCCTGAAGCTTGTCGGAACTCGTTGACGTGATGCCGGGTTGAAAACCTCAGGACTGCGCCCGGCGGGCACGGGACGGGCACGAATCGAACGACGTGATGGGCTCGTTGTTAGATACCGATCGGGGCCGCCGAGGTAGAAAGCCGGGGGACGACCATGGAGTTAGACGGATTCGAGATCCACGACGTCGAGATCGATGGCGTGCGCATTCATTCTCGGATCGGCGGCTCGGGCCCCCCGATTCTGCTGCTGCACGGTTATCCTCAGACTCATCTCATGTGGCACCGGGTTGCCCCCCGGCTCGCGCAGGATTTCTCCGTGGTAGCGCCCGACCTGCGCGGCTACGGTGCCAGCGGCAAACCGCCAGCCAGTGACGACTACCGCGCCTACTCCAAGCGGGTGATGGCGGCGGAGATGGTGGCGCTGATGGCGGGCCTTGGTCACGAGCGCTTCGCCGTGGCCGGACACGACCGCGGCGGCCGCGTGGCCTACCGCATGGCGCTGGATCATCCGGACGCGGTGAGCCGGCTCGTCATCCTGGACATCATCCCGACCCTGGATCAGTTCGAAGGGCTCGGATGGCGCGGCGGTCTCTTCGGCTACCACTGGTACTTCCTCGCTCAGCCGCCGCCCCTGCCGGAGACCCTCATCGCCCACGAGCCGGAGCTCTTCCTGCGCACGGCCATGAGCAGCTGGGCCGGCGACTTCTCCGCCCTCGAGGCGGCCTTTCCCGCCTACCTCGCGGCCTTCACCCCGGAGACGATCCGTGCCAGCTGCGACGACTACCGGGCGGGCGCCCACGTCGACACCGAGATCGATCGTGCCGATCGGGAGGCGCGCCGTCGCATCGGATGCCCTGTGCTGGCGCTGTGGGGCGAGATCAACGGGCCGCGGCCGGGAATGCTCGAGACCTGGCAGCGCTGGGCGGCCGATGTACAAGGGATGGGGTTGCCCTGCGGCCACTTCCTGCCCGAGGAAGCGCCCGAGGCGGTGCTGGCCGCGATGCTAGAATTTCTTGAAGCCTGAATTTGGAGAAGATGGATGCACGGTCTTCAGCTGCTGGTTAATCGGAACGATCTCAAGGACACCCGCTGGCAGCAGGCGCCCGTCCCGGCTCCCGACGAGCTGGCCCCGGGCGAGGTGCTGCTGCGCGTCGACGAGTTTGCCCTCACCGCCAACAACATCACCTATGCGGTAGCTGGCGAGATGATGCGTTACTGGAACTTCTTTCCGGCGCCCGACGGCTGGGGCCGCGTGCCCGTCTGGGGGTTCGCAACCGTGATCGCGTCCAATCACGCCGAGGTGGAAACGGGCGAGCGCCTCTACGGCTACCTGCCCATGGGCAGCCACCTGCTGATCGAAGCCGGCCGGGTGCGCGCCAACCAGCTCACCGACGTCAGCGCCCATCGCGCCGACCTTCCCCCGGTTTACAACCAGCTTCAGCGTGTCGAGGCCGCCCCCGAGCCCGCCGCTGACGCAGCGCAGATGCTGTATCGGCCGCTGTTCATGACCTCTTTCGTGCTGGACCATTTTCTCGATGCGAACGGCTTCTTCGGGGCAGGGGATGTGATCCTGACGAGCGCGTCCAGCAAGACGGCGCTCGGGCTTGCGCTGCTCCTTGCCCGGCGCGGGGACGTTCGGGTGATTGGTCTCACCGGACGGGCCAACGTCGGGTTCGTGGAAGGGCTCGGCTGCTACGACGAGGTAGTGGCCTATGATGACCTGGCGACCCTTGATGCCTCGCGGCCAGTGGTCAGCGTCGACATGGCCGGCAACGGCGAGGTGCTGGCCACCCTGCACAACCACTTCGCCGACAATCTGAAGTACAGCTGCCTGGTGGGGGCCACCCACTGGGATCATCGCGCCGGCGCGGGAGAGATGGCGGGTCCTAAACCGGAGCTCTTCTTCGCGCCCAGCCACATTCAGGATACGGACTGGGGTCCCGGCGGGCTGGAAGCCCGATTCGCCGAAGCCTGGAACGTTCTCGTCGAGCGAATGGCCGGGCTCGTCACCGTGGTGCGCGCCGACGATCCGGAAGAGGTGGAAGCCGTCTACCGGCGACTGCTTGCCGGAGAGGTTGGGCCAGACGTAGGCTACGTGCTCTGCGTCGCTTTGGGCTGAGCCGCATGGCTCGGCTTCGCTTGAGTTCGCCCCGCCGGAATTGCCTCAGCTTAAGTAGCGGGTCTCGATGTGCCGTTTGTAGAAGGCGGCGTCCAGCGTCGAGCCGGTGACCTCCTGCAGGAGCGGCTGCATGGTCACCTGCCGACCGCGGCCGTGAATGTTTTCCCGTAGCCAGTCCACCAGGGGCCTAAGGTTTCCGGCGGCGATGTTCGAGGCGAGATCCGGAATGAGTTTTCGGGCGGTGGCGAACCATTGGGCGGCGGTGAGCGCGCCCAGGGTGTACGTCGGGAAGTAGCCGAAAAGGCCCGCATACCAGTGCACGTCCTGCATGCAACCGTCTGCGTCCTTGCCCGCGGTGGACAGCCCCAGATAGCGCTGCATGGCGTCGTTCCATGCCTCGGGCAGGTCGGCCACCGCGAGGGCGCCGTCCAGCAGCTGGCGTTCCAGCTCGAAGCGCAGGATGACGTGGAGCGGGTAGGTGATCTCGTCCGCGTCCACGCGGATGTAGCCGCGTGCCACCCGGGTGACGTGGCCGTACAGGTTGTCAGTCGACCAGGCGGCGTCGGTTTCGCTGCGGCCGAAGTGCCGGCGGATCATTGGCGTCAGAAAGCCGACGAATTCGCGGCTGCGGCAGACCTGCAGCTCCATCAGCAGCGACTGGCTTTCGTGCACGGCCGCACCCAGTGAGTCGCCCACGGGCTGCTGCCGCCAGTCCCTGGGCAGACCCTGCTGGTAGAGCGCGTGCCCGGTTTCGTGGCAGGTCGCCATGAGCGCCTCGATGAAGCTCGACTCCAGGTAACGGGTGGTGATGCGGGTGTCGTCCGGCACCCCGCCGCAGAACGGGTGGTGGCTGACGTCGAGCCTGCCCCGCTCGAAGTCGAAGCCGAGCAGGCCCATGACCTCGACCGACAGCTCACGCTGCTCCTCCACCGTGAAAGGCCCCTCGAGCGGCGCCACCTCGCCCTGGCGATCCAGGGCCGTCTCCAGCGCCCCGGGAAGAAACGCTTTCAGATCCTCGAAGACCGGCTCGATATCGGCCACGCGCAGCTCCGGCTCGTAGACCTCTAAAAGCGCGTCGTAGCGCGAAAGGTGCATGGCATCGGCCAGGGCATCTGCCTGCTGACGGGCGAGCCCGACCACGTGCGCGAGGAGCGGCTCTACGGTAGCCCAGTCGTTGCGGGCCCGGGCCTCGCGCCAGGCCTGCTCGCACTTGAGCTCCGCCAGCCGGCTCGCCCGCACCAGGTCTGAAGGGATCGCCGTGGCTTCCACGAACTCCCTTTCCATGTTGGTCACGTTGGCCGATTGCCAGGCATCGAGCTCGATTCCCTCGCCGCGGGCTCGGTTCAACAGCTCGCCGATTTCCGGATCTGCCACCCGCTCGTGGATCAGCGTCGCCAGGGACGCCAGCGCTTCGGAGCGACCGGTGCCGCCGCCCCTGGGCATCATGCATGCCTCGTCCCAGTGGGTGATGGCTGCCACCTCGCGCAGGCGGGCGATTTCGCGGGCTTTGGCTTCGAGCTTCGAGTAGGCGGACACGGTCTTCCTGGTGGGATTGAATTTCGAGCGGCGCAGTATAAAGACCTTAGGCGTCGTTTTGGGAGCGTCAGGCCGTGGCGCCCGGATTCCCGGATGGATAGGATTGAATGGTTTTCCCGGGGGAATCAGCAGCATGGCTTTTGGACACGACACCACTACTGAAGAGGTTCTTGAGGGGATTGACCTCACCGGCAAGACGGCGCTGGTCACCGGGGCCTCCGGCGGGCTCGGCGCCGAGACGGCCCGGGCCCTGGCCTCCAGGGGCGCGGCGGTCACCCTCGCAGTGCGCAACGTGGCCAAGGGCGAAGGGGTGGCGGAGAGCATCCGGGCATCGACCGGAAGCACGGTGGACGTGGTCAAGCTCGAGCTGGACTCGCTTCCCAGCGTGCGCACCTGTGCCGAAAACTGGCTTGGGAATCACGGCCCGCTCAACCTGCTCATCAACAACGCCGGCGTCATGGCCTGCCCGCTGGCCCGAACAGAGGCGGGGTGGGAGCTCCAGTTCGCGACGAATCATTTAGGTCACTTTCTTTTGACCCTTCTGCTGTTGCCGGCGCTTCGAGCCGGTGCGCCAGCGCGGATCGTCAATTTGAGCTCCGGCGCGCACCGGTTCGGCGGCGTGGACTTCGACGACATCCACTTCGAACGGCGCGAGTACGACAAATTCGTGGCTTACGGCCAGTCCAAGACGGCCAACGTGCTGTTTGCGGTGGAGCTGGGCAGACGCCTCGAAGGCAGCGGGATCACCGTCAACGCCGTGCACCCGGGCGTCATCGTGACCGAGCTCGGCCGGCACCTCACGGCGGAAGATCTGGCCAACTTTCCGGGTGCGAAATCCGTGGACGAGATGAGGTACAAGACCGTCGAGTCCGGTGCGGCCACCAGCGTGTGGGCGGCAACGACGCCCGAGCTCGAGGGGCGCAGCGGCCTTTACTGCGAGGACTGCCACGTGGCGGGCCCGGCCGTGGAGGACGGCGTTCAGGAAGGTTATTCGTCCTGGGCCAGGGACCCGGAAGCGGCGGCCAGGCTGTTTGCGTTGTCCGAGGAACTCGTCGGCGAGAAGTACGCCGACGCGGCAGCTTGAGGGTTTGGGAGTGAGCGACTACGACGTGGTGATCGTTGGCGGCGGGCTGGGCGGCAGCGCGCTGGGCGGCTACCTGGCCAATGCCGGACGCGAAGTGCTGGTGCTCGAGCGGCTGACCGAGTTTTCGGACCGGGTGCGCGGCGAGTGGATGGCCTGTTGGGGAGTGGTGGAGCTCAAGAAGCTGGGTCTTTACGAACGCTTCATGGCGGCAGGTGGACATCACCTGGGCCGCAACATCCCGTACGACGAGCTCCTCACAGTCGATCAGTCCGAAGCCGCTGCCACGACATTTGCGGATCTCCATCCCGACGTGCCGGGCCCCCTTTGCATGGAGCACGTGGTGATGCAGAACGAGGCCATTGCCTGGGCGGCGCAGTCCGGCGCGGAGGTTCTGCGCGGGGTGAGTGGCGTTGCCGTCACGGCGGGCGCTAGCCCGCGCGTGCGCTACACCCATGAGGGCGTCGAGCATGATGTCGGCTGCCGCTGGATAGTCGGCGCCGACGGCCGGGGCTCCAGCGTTCGCCGTCAGCTGGAGATTCCCATCAACGAGGCACCTCTGGATCACCTGATTGCCGGGCTGCTGGTCGACGGCGCGGACGATTGGCCCGAAGATCTGCAATGCATCGGCAAGTTTGGCGATCTGCACTATCTGGTATTCCCCCAGGGTGGCGGCAAGTTGAGGTTGTACGCCGATTACGCCTATCACGGCAGCGCCCGGTTTTCAGGCCCGGATGGTGCGAGCGAGATGCTCGCCGCCTTCGACCTGCCCGGCGTGCCCCACAGCAAGGCGGTGGCTAATGCCCGGCCCATCGGCCCTTGCCGGTCCTACCCAAGCCAGGACGCCTGGGTGGAAGAGCCCTGCGTGGACGGTGCGGTGCTGATCGGTGATGCGGCCGGCTACAACGATCCCATACTGGGACAGGGCCTGTCGGTGACCCTGCGAGACGCGTACAGCGTCGGGACCGTTCTGGCCGCGGAGCCGCCGTATCGCCCGGAGGGTTTTGCCGATTACGTGGGTGAACGTCGCGAGCGGCTGCGTCGGCTGCGTTTCACGGCGTCCTTCATCACGACGCTGTATGCCCGGTTTGGGCCCGAAGACGTCGAGCGTCGGGCCGACGCCTTTCGGCGCATGGGCGCCGATCCCAGCCTGGCCGTCATGCCCCTGGCTGCCTTCCTGGGCCCGGAGGCGGTACCCGCGGAGTGCTTCACGCCTGGCTTCTACGAGCGGGCGTTCGGCACCACTGAGCACATGGTGGGCTGATCGCCGCTCGCCGCCGGTGATCAACTCAGCGCCCGGCGACCCGAGTCTGCTGAGCGATGCGTTGCACGGCGCTCAAAGCCACTTCTGACATGGCGCGTTCCACCTCCGTGGCGAGCGCGACGCCGTCGTCATCAAGCCAGTCGTCGATGTGCCGTCCCGGTCCCTCGTGGCGGATTTCCAGGGTCTTTGCGCGGCCGCTCAGCATCACGCGCAGGCTAGCCTTTGCGATTAGCTGAATGTGCTCACCGCCCGGCTGCTTGAAATGCAGGGAGGTCAGCTCGAGCGCCGCGAAGTTGTCGCTGTCAGCGCGCACGTCCCAGTAGTGCCCGGCGATTTCAGTCGTCCGGTCATGAAGCTCCACAGCCAGCCGCGCCTCGTCCATGACGGTCTCCGCCAGAGCGTTGAACCGTTCCGCCTTCTCGCCGGTGATGCCGCCCGTCCCGCCGTAGCCGGCGCCGATCACCGCGCCCCCGGCACCGCCGATCCCGGCCCCGGCGGCGAGCGCCACGGGCACGCAGATGATGGCGGCAGGACCGCAGGCCATGCCGAACAGGCCGCCCATGGAGCTGCCGAGCGCCGCGCCGCCCACCGCCCCGACAGCCCCGAGAGCAGCGCCGCGGCCGGCGCGCTGAGCTTTGTTGGCCACGCCTGAGTCCAGACCGCTAACGAGAGGCTGGGTGATATGAATGCTCTCCCCAGTCGCCAGGGTCGGTCCCTGAGGTGACGCCGTCATGCACGCGGAAAGCGTAACGACGAGTGATAAAACGGCGATCGAGCGAGTGGTATTGGTGATGTTCATGATTCGTCTCCTGTCGTGTGGGAGCGAATCTAGGCTGGCGGGGCAATAAAGGCCTGATGGCGGGCAAAAGGATCGTTAGGTTTCCTTAAGGCCAGATTTTCTGCGGGATGCGGGGCAGGTGGTCGGGACTGTGTGCCCGGCTTTCTGAACGAAAGCCGGGCTTGCCGAACCTACGGCGTGGTGATGGTGCCGGTGGACGTGTTGATCCAGGATTGTCCGTCCGGGCTCATGGACGTTGGTGCGCTGGACGTCCCACCGCCGCTGGCGCCAGCATATGCGCCTGTGCCGCCGATGACGCCCCATGTGCCGCCCTGGCCGTCAGCATTGTTGCTGAACCAGACCCACATCGCATCGCCGGCCTGATCGATAATTGTGCAGAACCCAGCACCGCCCAGGCCGTTGCCTTCCGCATCTGCCGCCGTGATGCCGCGGCACCATTGGCTGAGGTGCTCGCCTTCGTTGTTGATGACGTTCGCGTGGGCGATGCCGCCTCCGGTCATCGTCGCGCCGTTGGTCATCTTGTACTCCTCGGCGGGCGCTACGATCGTCCAGTAGGCCGTGCTGCTCACTTCCTCCGTATCCGCGCATGCGTTCATGGCGAAAAAACCCAGCGCCGTCATCAATACAATCGGAAAACTGTTCTTCATCTTCTCTTCCTTATGTCGTTTGGTTGTTCGGGGCGTGTTAGCGACCAACACATAGCAGGACTGCCTGACGCTGCTTTCAGAGGCCGTTTTTGAATGTTCCTTTCCCCCTGCTGATCGCCGATCAGCGAAGTCACCCTAACTTTGCCGTCCGAATCTCTCAACCCGAATGAACAGGATGAATTTGCTCAACTCTCGGCGGCTCCTTTGGACGCGCGTTCGGGCAATTTGTACCATGCTACAAATTTTGCGCCTGATGACTCGCCCGTGCTCTGAGTGCGGGTGGGACACTGTGCCGGAGAACGACGCTTGGAAACGAAAAAACCCAATCATGAACTTAGCCCCATGAGCTGCCCCGCGCATCTGGAGGACGTGGATCTCTTCTCCCCCGGCGCGGCCGAGCACTGGTACGAAGCCTACGAGATCCTGCATCACGAAGCGCCCGTGCACCGAATTCCCGGTGAGGGTTTCCTGCCCGGGACGGATGGGTTCATTCTCTCCAAGTACGAAGACATTGCCCTGGTGGTCCGGGAAGAGGAGCGCTTTCCCCCGGCCCAGACGCTGATCGCCCGGCAGCTCCTCGACCAGCACATCGAGCCCTTTGACACCCCTCGGGTCAACGCTGCCATGGGGGGCGTGCTGGTTCTGCGGCCCACGCCGGAGACCTGGCGAGCTCACCGGCAGGAGCTGACCGATCCCTGGGTGGGGCCGGGAGCCGGACGCAACGAGGAGATGATCCGGCGCACCGCGGACGAGCTGATCGACCGCTGGATCGACCGTGGCACCGTGGATTTCGTTTCCGAGTTCGCCCAGCCGCTGCCTCAGATGGTCATGGCGAACATCCTGGGCTGGCCCCTGGAGGATCTGAAACTCCTGAAGTACTTCGGCGACGGCACCGTGAAGCCTTTCGTATTCGGCAAGGGGCACCGCAGCGTGCTGCCGGAGGAGGAGATCAAGACCCAGTTCGAGGTGCTCGAGGAGTTCAAGACCTACACGCTTGCGCTCATCGAGGAGAAGCGCCGCAATCCGGCCGACGACATGATCACCTTCCTCACCGAGGTGGAGTACTCCCCGATCGGCCGCAAGCTCAACGACAACGAGATCAACAGCGTCGTCTACAACATGGTGATCGGTGGGCTGGAAACCACCCAGTACGCGCTTTCCGAGCAGGTTCAGCTGCTCATCGAGCGTGACGGCGTCTGGGACGAGATCAAAGCCGATCGCAGCAAGGTCAGGGGATTCACCGAGGACGCCATGCGCCTGCGCTCGCCGACCCAGGGCCTGTCGACCCGAACCACGAGCCAGGACGAGGTGTTCCAGGGCGTGCACGTGCCCAAGGGTTCGCTGCTGCACCTGCGCTGGGCGGCGGGCAACATCGACCCGGACGAGTGGGAATGCCCGATGGACCTCAAGCTGGATCGCAAGGCGGGAACCCGTCACCTCACTTTCTCCCAGGGCGCACGTGTCTGCCCGGGGGCGAGCCTCTCGCGCCTGGAGCAGACGGCGTCGTGGAACGCTCTGCTGGACAGAATCGATCGCTTCGCTTACGGCGAGGACAACAACTTCATGCACCAGCCGGGCATCATGCTCGGCCTGGAGTATCTGAACCTGACCTTCGACCCCGCTTAGCGCCGGTGACGTTTGCGCGTTGAGTCAGCTGAAGCTCCCGGATGAAGTAGGTCGGGTTTAGGGCGTGTGCGGTGGCTGTCTCGGCAAACGCCGATATACTGGTTATTGGGCACTTCCAAGAGGTCATTATGACGTGGAGTCCATTTGCACCCGAGGTCATGGCCGATCCGGCCCAGGGTCATCGGGAGCTTCTCGATCGATGCCCGGTGCATCACTGCGAGGAGTTTGACCCGCCGTTTTACACGCTCTCCCGCTACGCCGATGTTGAGGAAGCGCTCAGGGACATAGAGACGTTTTCCAGCCACTACGGCCAGGGCCCTCGGTTCACGGAGCCCCAGGGCATGCTCTGCGACCCGCCTCAGCACACCTACATGCGCAAGCTGGTCCAGCAGGCCTTCACGCCCAAGGCCATGGAAGCGCTTCGGATTCAGGTCGCAGATCTCACCGAGAAGCTCATCGACGACATACTCGCCGGGGATGCGGAATTCGACCTGCACGATGATTTTGCCTTCCCCCTGCCGGTCATCATCATAGCCGGCATGCTGGGCGTGCCCACCGAGGACCTCGATCNNGATGATTTCGCTTTCCCCCTGCCGGTCATCATCATCGCCGGCATGCTGGGTGTGCCCACCGAGGACCTCGATCGGTTCAAGCACTGGTCCGACGTTCAGGTGGCGGCCATGGGATCTTCCGATCCGACCCGTTTTGAGGCGGATCAGGTCGCCTTCTTCGAGTACATGATCAATCACTATCGGACGCGCCACTCGGCCATCGTCGCCGGTGAGGCGGTCCCGGACGATCTGCTGACCCTGATTGCCGGCGCCCGTGCCGAGGACGGCTCGTTCATCTCGGAGCCGGATGCGCAATCCATGCTCACCCAGCTTCTCGTGGGCGGGAACGAAACCACCACGTCGCTCATCACCAACATGGTCTGGCGGCTGCTCGAGGTGCCGGAACGCTGGCGGGAGGTGGTGGCGGACCCTTCCCTGGTCGAGGCCGCCGTGGAGGAGAGCCTGCGATTCGATCCGCCCGTGCTCGGCCTCTACCGCAACACGACCCGGGACGTGGAACTTCACGACACCTTGATACCCGCCGGCAGCAAGGTGTACATCAACTACGCTGCCGCCAACCGGGACGGCTCGGTGTTCGACCGTCCGGACGAGTTCGACCTGCATCGGGAAGCCAAGCGGCACATGTCGTTCGGACTCGGCGTTCACTTCTGCCTCGGCGCGCCCATGGCCAGGCTCGAGGCGGAAATCGCGCTCAAGGCGCTGGCGCGGCGCATGCCGGATCTGAAGCTCCTCGGCCCGGGTCGACGCATTGCGCCCTTCTTCCTCTGGGGCCGGCGCAACCTTCCGGTTGCCTGGCGATAGTCCGGCGCGGTGTCCGAAGTCCTCTCGCCATCAGGAAGACCGTCGCTTGCCGGCTGGATATTTCGCGACGCCCTCATCACCGCAGGGCTCGCGGCGATGCTGCTGGGGCTGGCGGCCTGGCATGGGGTGGAAAGTTCCGCGGCCGCTGCCGTCGTCGCGCCGCCCCTCGGGTTCCTGGCGGCCTACGTGCTCTGTTACATATACCACGAGTGGGGGCACCTGATCGGCGCGCGGCTGACCGGAGCTGCCATGCCGCTGGCGCCTTACGCCGGCGCCCTCATCGGCTACTTCGACATCCAGGCCCACAGCCGCCGCCAGTTCCTGTGGCTCAGCTGGGGCGGGGTGATTGCCTACCTTGCCGTGATGGCCGTTGCCATCTTCGTTTATCTGCATGGCGGGCTCGGCCCTGCGGGCGCGGGATTCGCCGTTGGCGGGCTCGCCTTCGTCGTGCAATCCCTTTCGGTGGACCTACCCCAGATCGTCAAGGTCGCGCGAGGCGAAGACGTGGCAAAGACGTCGGCCGAAGGCGCCAACGCCCGGATCATCCTGCGCCGGACCTGGCAGAGCTGGTCGGTGCTGGCGGGGGTGCTCATCATCTGGAACCTCGCGGGCTGAGCTGAAGTCCACCCCGCCTCTACCTGGAGGAGTGACATGACGTCCAACGGTCTGCTTGAGAACAAGATCGCGTTGGTGGTGGGCGGTGGCCAGACGCCGGGCGAGACCATCGGCAACGGCCGCGCCACGGCAGTCCAGTTCGCCCGGGAGGGCGCGCGGGTGCTGGTGGGCGACCGCGACGTGGGCTCGGCGGAGGAAACCATTGCCATGATCCTCGATGAAGGCGGCGAGGCCGCGGCGGCGGAGGTCGACGTGACGGTCGAGGACAGCGTGGTTGCGTTTGTTGCTTCCGCCCTCGACCGTTGGGGACGCATCGACGTTCTGCACAACAACGTGGGCGTGGGGCTTGCCGGCGCCGATGCCGGTGTGGAAGAGATCGCGGCGGACGTGTTCGATCAGCTGGTTCGCATCAACCTGCGCGGCATGGTGCTCACCGCCAAGCACGCTCTGCCCGCCATGCGCGAGCGGGGCTCGGGGGTGATCATCAACATCTCTTCCATGGCCGCGTGGAAGCCTTATCCCTTCGTGGGCTACAAGACCACCAAAGCCGGTGTGGTCGCGCTCACCGAGCAGCTCGCCCAGGCCAACGCCCGCTACGGCATCCGTGCCAACGTCATCCTGCCCGGGCTCATGAACACGCCCATGGCCGTGGAGCCCCGCGTCTCGGCAACCATGACCCGGGAGGAGGTCATCGCCGACCGGGACCGGCGCGTGCCGCTCGGGCGCAAGATGGGAACGGCCTGGGACGTGGCCCACGCCGCCGCCTTCCTGGCGTCCGACCGGGCTCGTTTCATCACCGGGGTCGCCCTGCCGGTGGACGGCGGCGCCAGCGTCAGCTGAGGCTTTGGCGGGGCTGGCCGATCGCCCCGCAGGCGAGGTTCAGAAGCTCGGCTTGGTGGCGTATGGCGTCAGCTGCAGCTCGTGGGTCCAGCAGGACCTGTCCTGGGTGTGCAGGTAGTAGTAGGCGTCCGCGATGGCGGCCGGGTTCATGATGATCTCCGGGCGCTGCTGGGCCATGGGGAGAGCCCGTGTGCCCGGTGAGTCGATGAGCCCGTCGACGACGATGTTGGCCACGTGCACGCCGTGCTCCGAGTACTCCTCGGTCAACACCTGGGCCAGGGTGCGCATCATCACCCTCGGGTAGTACAGCGACTGCCCCGTATAGCGCTTGCGGCCCCTGAGCGAGGCGGCGTTGTTGGTGACGAGGAACGAGCCGGAGCCGCGCTCTCGCATGCCGGGCAGGATCTCCTTGGCGACGAGAAACGGCCCGCGGCTGGAGATGTGCTCGGCGGTGTCGAACATCTCCACGGGAATGTGCTCCAGAAGTTCCTGATCGGGCGGCAGGTCGCGGCCCTCGAGGTAGCCCGCGTTGTAGACCACCACCTCGGGCTCGCCGGCCTCCCGCCGGATGGTCGCGAAAGCCTCGCTGATGGATTGCTCGGAGACCAGGTCGAGCTCGACGGTCATGCACTCGCCGCCCTGCTCGGCGATGGCCGCTTCCAGGCCCGCCGCGTTCGCCACGTTTCGGGTGGTGAGCACCACGAGAAAGCCTTCCCGCGCGAACTTCTGCGCTACCGCGCCGCCGATGCCCCAGCGCGCCGAGACGGGCAGGTCGGAGTCGTCCACGTCGTGGCCATGGGCCAGACGGGTGTTGCGGCCGTCGGCCTGCCACTTGGAAGTGGCGCCGATGACCACGGCAACGGGTCTGCCTGTCGTCATGTCTGCGATCCCCCGTGTTGGTGCTGATCCGGAAACTGTATCCCATGGAGCCTCGCCGGTACCATGTCTGCCCCGTGGCAATCACCTGAAATGACTGGAAACACGACGTGGCAGCACCCTTCCGCACCGCTCAGCCGGCCAGCCCCGGCCTCTCGCGCGGCATCCGATCCAAGCGGGTCAGCACCTTCGAGGCCATCGAGGATCTTCTGGCACGTTGCGAACGGCTGCAGGACGTCGGCGTCGACAGCCTGGACGAAGTCTGCAGCGGCCTGGGCGTTCAGCTCGCGCGCCGGTTCTTGAGCGAGCGCAAGCATCTTTACCGGCGCTATCTCGCATTCTGCCTGGAGGACAAGGAGCTCACCGAAGCCGAGCACGCCGATCTCGCCCATCTGCAGCACCTGCTCTATCTGGGCTCGGCAGATGTGGCCCTGATACACGACGACGTGGCTCACGAGGTCTACGGGAAGGCGCTGGACGAGGTCCTGTCAGATCTGAAGATCAGCGCCGAAGAGGAAGCCTTTCTGCGTCGGTTGAGAAGCGAGCTGAAGCTCTCGGAGTCGGAAGCCGCCGTGATGCTCGAAGCGGGCCGGAAGCGGATGCGCGGCGCGGCGCTGGAGCTGGCGTCGGCCTCCGATCCGGAATTCTCGAAGCCCAGGGCGCCCATCGGCGAGTTCGTCGGCCGCTCGGACGAGTCCCTGGAGCAAGCGGTGCGCGATGCGCTGTCCAAGGCCAGGCTTGCCATTCCCCGGCTGCACTGGTTCGAGGTCGGCAACATCTCCGGGTACGTGGACGACGAAGGCCCGAAGAGCTGGCACGTCACCGTGCGCGGCGGCATCAAGACCAGCTAGAGCCGCCGTCGCTCGGATGACGCAGGGACCTAGAAGAACATTTCCAGGGCCAGCCCGATTGTCCTGGGAAACGGAATGGCCTCCTGACCCCCGGGCCTCGCCCACGGACCGATCTCGTCCGTGAGGTTCCGACCCCACACGGCGACTTCCCACCGCTCCTTGCCGACGCCGATGCGGGCGCTCAGAAGTCCGACCGAGGGTGCCCAGCGACCGTCGAACATGCTCTGCTGCTTGGATCGATAGGTGTAGTGAGCGTTGGTTCGCAACGTGAGGCCGCTAGCGCCGAGAGGCGTATCGTAGTTACCCCGCACGGCGAAGGTGCGTTTGGCGGTCAGCGGCAGCTGCGCGCCGTCGACGAAGTGCGGCAGCGTGTTGGTGATCCCCGGATCGATGTTGTCCATCTCCACCTCGCTGATGTTGCCGCTGAACTGGAAGCTCAAGCCGTCGATGGGCGTGGACCAAAAGAGGGATAGATCGATGCCCTTGCCCTCGTTGTCGGCGATGGGGACGACGATGGATTGCAGCGCGGGGGAAATCTCGATCTGCGCATCGCTCCAGTCGAGATAGTAGCCTGCGATGTCCACATCGAGAGCGCCGTCGAACAGGCTCCACTTGAGCCCCAGGGTGTAGCTCCAGAGCGTGTCCGGTGGTGAGGAGTTATCCAGCGGCGGATCGGTTTGAAGAATGGCGTTGGACGCGGTGATGATGGCGGTGGACGTGATGGCGCCGCTACGAAAGCCCTTGGCCGCCTCGGCGTAGATCATGCCCTCCTCGTTGGGATAGTAGGCGATGTTGAATCGCGGGTTGAAAGTGTCGTTCTTGGCGCGGTCGGTGCCCACCGTCGGGATGACGATGGGGTCCGGCAAACCGGTAATCGGCTCCAGAAGCTCCACGATGCTGTCCTCGTCGAAGCGGCGCTTCTCTTTGTAGTAGCGGCCGCCCACGGTGAACACCACCTGGTCGTCGAAGGCGGCGTAGCTCGCCTCGCCGTACACGGCCCAGGATTCGCTGGAGAGTTTGTTGGCATTGTTCACCGAGTTGAAGCCGAAGTCGGGCAGAAGCACGTCCTGACCGCCGGCGGTTTCGCCGTCCTGGTAGAAGAAGCCGACGATCCAGCTGAGCGGACCTTCGCTGGTGGACGTCAGCCGCAGATCCTCGTTGAATTGCTCCGTCTCTAAAGGCCAGAGTGACAGGAAGTTACCGATGGGGAGGGGGATGAAGCCCGCGTTATTGGAGATGACGTCGTTCTCTATGTAGCCCGTGGTGCTTTGCAGGATCGCCCAGCCGAGGTCGTACTCCACGTCCAGAACGTAGAGGTGATAGTCGGACAGGATCTCGTTGGGTAAGGTCTGTTGGGTCGAGGGCGGATCGAAGAACGTGATTCGGTTCTGGAAATCCTGATCGGCGTCGTTGCGGGTGTAGGAGAGCTGAATGCTCAGCTCGTCGGTTGGCTGCGCAAGCAGTTTCAAACGCCCGGTGAACATCTCGGCCGGGTTCCCGTTCTTCTCGTCGCTCGGGATGATGTAGACGTAACCACCGGTGTCCTTGTAGCTGAGCACGCCTCTCAGTGCCAGTTTGCCCGGAATCATGGCGACGTTGACCATCACGTCCCCCGTCCAGTTTTCCTCACCGCCCTCGGTGGTCGAGCCAGTCAGCCGAATGGAGCCTTCGTTTTCGTCCAGATTGGGGTTGCGGGTCAGGACCTTGATGGTGCCACCGAGGGAGCCCAGCCCGTACAGCGTGCCGGAGGGGCCGCGCAACACCTCCACCCGCTCCGTGTCGTAGAACTCGGCGACGGGTGCGTAGGGCCGTCCGGGCATGGAGAAGGCGAAATTGTCCAGGTAGTAGCCGATGGTGGCATCGCCGTCGGTTTCCGAAGCGGCGACACCGCGGATCTGAAAGGTCGTGCTGCCGGCGCCGATAGTGGAGCTGTAGGCGGCGCTCGGGATCAGGCCGATCATTTCTTCGAGGCTGGTGATGTTCATGTCTCGGAGCTCATCTCCGGACATGGCTTGCACGGTTTGCGACACCTCGCTGATCGCCTGCTCCCGCCGGGTGGCGGTTACCATCACTTCTTCAATGGCAGGCGCCGCGCCTGATCCACTGGTTGTCTCGGCAAAAACTGCCGGTGCCGTCATGCATAAGCCGATGACGGCAATCTTCGTCAGTGCTCTCATGGTCCCCTCTCCTCTAGGTCCGCTCTATGCCCACGTGTTTACATGGGTTGTGGTGGGGCGATTAAAATGGCCTCAGCCTTTTTGGTCGATTCAGTCTAAGGTCACAAACGCCTGGATGT
>JABAHS010079774.1_pt2 | contig 22003 bp, 18 predicted proteins | sample 7062111 | NCBI WGS metagenome assembly JABAHS01 (sample SAMN14534600, study PRJNA622989) | marine sediment metagenome | biome: marine biome [ENVO:00000428]; feature: marine pelagic biome [ENVO:01000023]; material: deep marine sediment [ENVO:00002113]; isolation source: pool of 4 deep marine... | reverse complement strand
AGGCGGCTGTACAATACGGCACGTACCAGGAAATTAAAATCACAACCGTAGATTTGGACCAGGAATGAGAATGGGAAGAAAAATAAACACGAGAGGTTTTACTCTGGTTGAGACAATCACCGCAGGTGCTATCCTTTCCATGTCTGTTTTGACACTGGTGGCAATAACTACCCGTTCTCTAACTGCAACAAGATTTAACAGGCACTACGAGACAGCAGCTTCAATAGTAGAGAAGCAGCTTAGTTTACTCGACTATATCGGTATCGATGAGTTCATCGAATTAGGGCAGGCAGAGGGTGTGGTTGAAGATTTTGAGCCGGGATATCACTGGGAAGTTGCAACCGAATATCTGGGTATAGACAGTCTTTATCAGGTGACAATAACCGTTACATGGCTCGAACGGAATCGACCTTACAGTGTCTCTGTGCAAACAAGGCTCAATGGTATGAGCACGTATGTCGAGGCCGAAACAGAGACAGAGCAAGAGTAATTAAATGAAGATATATTTGAGAAAGAATGGTTTTACACTGGTGGAAGCGCTTGTTGCCTCGACAATAGGGGCCTTTGTCGCACTGGTGGCCGTTGGCACACTGAGGACTATTACGGTCAGCGCAGAAAGAGTAGATAGTAATATTGAAGCCGCTTCCGAGGTGAGATTTGCTTCGAGACTGATTGCCAGGGACCTTGTGAACCTGTATCGCGAACAGAACTTTAGAAATATGAAATTAGTCGGTTCCGCCGACGACTCAGAAGTGGGCAGCAGTTTCCTGACTTTCTACACCGTCGGCAGGACAAAGGCCAGAATCGATTACCCAGAAGCGGATATATACGAAGTGGAATATTTCCTGAAAAAAGATGAAGAAAACTCAGACCTGTATCGCAGATTATGGCCGAATCCGGACCCCAACGATGAAAATCCTGGTGGAATCCTGAGTATTATTGCAGAGGGCATTGAATTTTTCCAGGTAAGGTACTTCGATGGAGAGGAATGGTCCGAGGAATGGCCGGAGGAAATGGAAGTTGCTCCTCAGTTGATAGAAGTAAATATCGTGGGCAAAGAGCAAAAATGGGGAAGCCCGGCTACGGATTCTATTATGGTAAATTTAGTCAGTTCGGCAGGTGCAACGCTTGAAACTATAGAAAGTGCTGCGCAAAGCCCCGGTATGCAGGATAACAGCAGTGCACAAGGGAGTAATCAACCTTAGACAAGCACGTAATAGGAAAAAGGAAAGACAGAGAAAAAACGAAGGTTTTGCTAAAAAATGAATCGTAATCGTGACAAAAAAGGGCTTGTTATTGTAGCAGTACTATGGATAGTGGCAATACTTACCGTAATCGCCACATCCGTAGGCCAAAACAGCCGGCTCGACACGAAAGTCAGTGCTATCAGGACGGAAGAGCTTCGCTGCAGGTGGGCCTGCCGGGCGGGAATAGAGACAGCTATCGGTGTACTGAACGAGGACCTTAGGGAAAGTGACAGCCTGACCGAGCTTTGGAGTGATAATGACGAGGATTATAATGATATCAGCCTGGAAAGATGTTGGGTTTCCGTCAAAGTTATCGATGAGTCGAGCAAATTAAATATAAACACTATAACAAGGCAGCAGCTTCTTGAATTGCCTTATATGGAAGAGGATATAGCCGATGCAATTATAGACTGGCGGGACGGAGATGATACACCGAGCACAGGGGGCGTTGAAGGGGGGTTTTATGAAAATCTGCCGATTGGATATAAAATCCGAAACGGTCCCTTCAAAACTATACGTGAGTTGCTGCTGGTTAAAGGCGTTACTGAAGAGTTGTTTTATGGAGAGGATACAAACTTCAACGGCCTGCTGGACTATAATGAGAAAGACGGGGATGAAAGCCCGCCAAACGATGACAGAGATGATGTTCTGGATGTGGGGTGGATTGAATATCTGACGTGTTATTCGTACGACAGGAACGTAGATGCTGAGGGCAATCAAAAGGTCAATATCAACCAGGCCAATGAAAGGCAATTGCAAAACTCTTTGGGAATAAGCAGACCTCAGGCCCAGTGGATTATCCAGAGACGTCAGAACAACAATTTCGACAACATCGCCGACCTTATAGATAACGGCAGTTCCCAGCAGTCTCAACAAAGTTCGCAACAAAGTTCACAACAAAGTTCACAACAGAGCCCTCAACAGAATCAACAACAGAGTCCACAACAGAGTTCGCAAAGGGGTGGGCCACAAAGCGGGCCGCAAAGTGGTCAGCAAGGCGGTTCACAAGGTGGTTCGAACCAGACCGAACCTATAGATTTACAAACGTTCTATGAGATAGCAGACAAGATAACAGTAGACAGCGGCAACCAGACTTCCGGAAAAGTCAACATTAACACCGCATCGAAAGGTGTTTTGTTAGCATTGCTGGGGGACAGCGAGGCAAATAATGACACTGCGGAGAATATAACCGCCTATAGGGCGGGGCTGGCGGAGGGAATGCAAAGCATAGCAGAATTGATGAGCGCAGGACTGGTGGATCAGAATACTTTCGAAAGAATTGCAAATAATATAACCACCCGTTCAAACGTTTTCACTATACGCTGTTCGGCAACGGCCGACAGAGCAGGAGCCAGCGGAACAACACTGCAGACAGAAGTGGTCGTAGATAGAAGCGAGTCACCATATACGACACTTTACTGGTATCAGGGAGCAGGTAATTTATGAGCAATAATATAACCGACACAGGGACCCGGCGGTCCGCGATTGCGATAGCCAAAGACGGCAGCAGGCTTAAGGCTGTAAAGCTTCGTAAGCAGAACGGCCTTTTTGAAGTTCTATGGACAAAGAGCAGCGAAGCCGGTGATCTTGACTGGAAAGCATTCGAACTCGAGTGCAGTCTGACTGCTGAGTCGACAGAACGAGAAAAGAAAAGCGACAGCAAGATGGTAGTCGCCGGTTTTGACTCAGCGGGTGTGGTATTTTACCGCGTTGATTTTCCTACGGTTTCAGAAAAAGAAATCGCTGCAATGGTTAAATTGCAGGCCGAATCCCGGCTGCCGCTGCCGGCCGAGCAAATGCAGATAGCATGGAGGGCAGATCAGGCACAGAATGGAAAAGTGCCTGTAACCATCGCTGCGGCCAGAAAAGAACAACTGCAGAAATTCGTGGAAGATGTAAGCGGTTTCGGGCCTGAAAAAATTCTCCTGGACTGTGAAGCGATAGTAAAAACGTGGAGAACCTTCTTTTCCGGCGATGGCAGGAATGCTGTCGTGGTGAGTATGACAACAAAAAATACGCAGATTTGTCTGGCTCTAAACGGACAATTGAGCAATGCCGTGATACTGGACACGGGAACGGAGGACCTTTCCAAAGCAAAACAGGACCTGTTGGTACTCCGAGATCCCGTGCTAACGGACCAGACTGAAACTATTGATAGATTTGTCCAGGATATCAGAAGCGTATTGGAATTGTTTGGTTACGCCGGACCGACGGATTTACCCGTATTTGTACTATCCGACGATAGCGAAGCTCACGAAGTCGTGGTTTCTTCTCTTAAGTCCGCGGGTTTGAACGTCAGAGCGGCTTTCCCACAGATTGAAAAATTAGATGCACGGACAAGGCTCCATCCCGCCGATATTTACGAATATCGCGTGCCGATAGGGCTTGCGCTTACGGCGATTGATGGTGATACAGACAGGCTTAATATTTTCGAGCAAGTGTACTGTTCGCCAAGCGAGGCAAAAAGCAGACGCCGGTTGGATTCGACGAAAGCTGCTGTTGCAGTTGCCGCGGTTATGCTTGTCCTTCTGGTTATCGTCGCTTACGCGGTGGATGTTGCAAGCAAGGGTGCCATCGAAAAGCGTTTGAAAGACGCAGGGCTCGGTTCTGCTATCAAACAACTCACCGAGCGCCAAAAGTTAATCAAATCAGTTGCGTCACAAAGGCCCGACCTGCTCGAACTCTTAAATCAAATACACACAAGCCTCCTTTTCAGCACTAATCTGGATTTCCAGAGTGACCTGGATAAGGGTACCATCCCCGAGGAACTGCGGCAACAATTTGAAGAAAACAAAACTCCGCTTTCGCAACGCGCTACCGTCTCGGTTGAACAGGCCGGTACAAAATGGTTGATAACCAATCGATTGAAGAAATACTCCATCAGGAAAGAGGGAAGCAGGCTAAAAATTTATGATATTACAGCAAACGCCGGGATAACGCTGGACAAACTGGATTTCAAGATGGGGCGACCTGTAAGTATAACCGCACAGACAAAAAGCGCGGAGGAAATGTACAAATTTCAAAAAAGCCTGCTGGACATAAAGGGAATTACGGATGTAAAGATACAAAATCCGGATATGGATAAAAAAACCAAGAAACTCAAATTCACTATGAATTTTCATTACAAGAGTTTTACTCAAAAGAAAAAGGGGACAAGTAGATGAGGGGCCTAAATAAAAGAGAGAAACGGACCGTGAAATTCGGCGTTGTATGCGCAGTAGCCATCATCGGATTTGCATTTGTGACGGATATTCTCGGCCGATGGAAGGAATCGCGCAGCGGAACTGACAATATAAACAAACAATTGAAAGCTATCAACGTTAAGGAGACCGAGCGAGCGAGATTGATGTCGATAGTACCTGTGTTTGAGATGCCGGAAAAGGAAGAGATCCAAAAGTTTCTGTTCAGAGACAAGTTTAACGAGCAGTTAAAGAAGGCCCGAATAAAAAGTGAACCTCTCCAGATTGTGCCTGCTTCAAAGTCACCGGTGGCCGGCTATGAGCTATTGCGATTGAAATGCAGCGCCAAATGCAAATTCGGACAGGCACTCGACCTGCTTGCCAACCTGAAGGACAATCCATATCTGGTCGGTATAGAAGAGTTCAAAATTGAATGCGACCAAAAGAAACGCCAGGATGTCAAACTGAATATAACGATATCTACTTTTGTTAAATAAGAAAGGACGGCTTATGAAACTTGATTATTTAAAAAACAATCATTCAAAAAACAACAGGAATATTGTCTCGATTGGATTACTTGGAATTTCGGCGTTCATGGTTGTCCTGATTTTGATCAAGGTAACAGGCTTTTTCGCAGCCCCGGCCAGGGCGGAGGATTCGGTCAAAAGGGCCGTTGAACTCACTAAGCCGGACCCAAACGATACGGAAAGTGTGCTTGCCAAATCCAAAGAGATTGCAGACCAGCTAAAGAAAAATAATTTGTTTGCGCCGCCCATTCCAAAGAGGCACCCTGTAAACAAGGACCAGGTACTGGGTATATTAGGCGATGAGGTGTTTATAAACGGCAAATGGTATAAAGCCGGAGATAATGTGGGAGACGCAAAAATCGTGGCAATCACGCCCGTTGACGTAACGATAGAATGGGATGGCAATGAACAAGTCTTTGTCCCGTTTGATGCAAAGGCTGCTTCACCTTCCGGCCCAAGAAGGCCCGGCGGTCCCAGTAGACCACAAGTAGCTAAGGCTGGTGAGCAGGGAACACCTCAGATGGTTCAGGTTCAGCAAGAGGGTGGGCCCGAGGGTATGGGCAGGTTTGGGGGAGACAGAGGCGATATGATGGCCAGAATGAGGGAAATGAGAGAAAGATGGGAAAGTATGTCTCCGGAAGAGAGAGAACGAGCCAGGGCCGAAATGCGTGAAAGATTTGGCGGACGGGGACCGGGTGGCGGACGGGGACCACGCGGTGAAGGTGGTTTCGGCGGCAGACGAGGCGGTCGTGGGAGATGAGATTAATATAATTCAGATGCGATTACAAATATGAAACAATCAAAAATCAGGAATAGTTGCGGTTGTGGGGCTTCTTACCGCCTTTGCAATCGGCCTGTATATCAAAGAGGTCAAAAGCAAATACAGAGCCGCTGAATCAGAAGCGAAAGCTGTGGCCGAGAGTCAGACAAAACAGGCCGAGATACCAACCGGACCTCCCCGTGAAAGGCAGCGGAGTTCTCGCGATCTTTCTCCTGAGCAAAGAGCCCAAATAACAGAACAAATGAAGGACATAAGGCAGAAATGGGAGACTATGTCTGAGCAGGAGAGGAAAGAATTTAGAGCCAAAATTGCCGAAATAGTTCAAGCCGGCCGCTCGGAAACAAACAAAATATTTGAGACTTCCCATCCAGAGGGAATGGACAGTTTTGCAGAAGAATTTATAAAGGTAAAAAATAATTGGGAGGATATGACAGAGGAAGAAAAACAAGAGTTTAGGGACAAAATTCGTGAAAGTTCTAACGCCGTAAGGCAAGGAAATGATTAAAGAGAGGTGAATAAATTGAAACGAACAAGATTAACATTATCGGTAACAGTTATTATCGTGGCCGTTGCTCTTGTTGGAATTGGCTCTTATATATTAAAGGTCAATCCTGCAGCGGCTGTTGAATCAAAGGCTGACTCTGAGTCAACCAAATCCAGCGAGGCCGAAAAACCTGCTGAGACAAAAGCGCCTGAAAAAGCTACAGAACCCGAAAAACCGGCTGAACCGAACGCGCCTGAAAAAGCCACAGAACCCGAAACACCCGCCGACTCGAATGAACCTGAAAGAGAACGGACCCAGAGAAGACCAGGGCCCGACAGGGAAGGAGGCATGGGTATGTTCCCTGAGGGAGGAGACAGGGCCGAGATGATGGAGAGATTCAGAGGCATGAGGGAGAGGTTTGAAAATATGACTGAGGAAGAAAGGGAACAAGCCAGAGCCGAGATGCGCGAAAGATTCGGCGGACGCGGGCGGCGCGGCGACCGCGGGCAGGGTGGCGAAGGAGGTTTCGGTGAAAGAAGATTTGGCGGTGGATTCGGCGGCGAAGGTGGATTTGGCGGCCAACGCAGACCGGGTGGCAGACGGCGGCCAAGAGATCCGAACGATCCGAATGCCCCGGCCGAACCGAACGAGCCGAGTGAACCGACCGATCCGAACAAGATAATGGAATCCATGAATCTTAAAGATTTTCCAATGAAGGACGTTATAAAGAAACTCGGCGAGTGGACCGACAAAGTGATTATCCCGGCCGACGAAGCAATGAAAGAAAAAATAACCATCTATTCGACCAAGAGACTGCCGAGGCCCCAGGCTATTTCGATGATTTATACTGCCTTGAATGCAAAAGGCATTCATGTCAAAGAAACCGACGGCGTGATCGAATTAACACCTATTAAAGATGCAAAGATTGGCCCGGTCCCTACTGTACAGGCTGATTACGCTCTCGCTATGATTGAAAATAAAAAGCAGGTGGTCCAGAAATTCTTTAAGCTTGATAACTACGCGCCTGCTCAAATGGGCCAGGTCGTTCAACCTCTGGTTGGTGACTACGGCCATGTCAGCGCCGATGAAACTACGGGCCAGCTAATGGTGATTGATACTGTCGAGAATCTGATGCGCATTGAGAGGATTATCGACCAGTTCGACGTGCCCGAATCTGCGCAGACCGTGACCCAGATCATCCCTGTTCAATTTGGCGACCCTTCCGAGATTGTTCAGATGTTGAAAATCCTTTTGGGTGAGTCGGAGGGATACAGCACTACCCGCTATAATCGCTATAGGAGTGACAGAGACCGCAGCAGTAGTTCTTCGTCAAGACCTCGAACTCCCAGTCCAAGTAGCTCATCTAAAAAACCGGGCGAATCCAAGGGTGAGGCTACCTCGGTTGTGATTGGCTCAACAAGGGGACCGGTCGTTCTTATACCCGAGCCAAGGAGAAAGTGGATAATTGCCAAAGCCTCGGCCGAAGACATGAAACAAATCGAAGAGTGGATAAAAAAACTTGACATGCAGGAACCCGTCCAGTCGGAATACGAGGTCGTTCAGCTAAGATATGCCGATCCCCGTGAAATTGAAGACAGTGTCGGCGACGGCTTCAGGGACCTGCCGGGAATGGAATTTCTGCCAAGCATTCTTATTGAGCCGCTGTATGATACAAAACAGGTTATTGTCTTCGGCAGAAAAGACCTGCGCGACATAGTAAAGAAAATGATCGCGGAGATAGACGTTCCCCCGGGCCAGTTCGAGACCAGACATTTCAAGCTAAGATACGCCGATCCCGACCAAATCAAGGCAAATATAGATGAACTGTACGAAGAAGGTATGCAAGGCAGCAGCGGTTATAGAGGCTACGGCGGCTACAGTCCCTGGGGGTATCGTTCGCGGAGCAGTTCATCAACCTCCTCTGAGATGGTCAAAGTAATTTCATACGTTTCTCTCAAGCAGGTAACCGTGATTGCCTCGCCTGAGAACATGATGGCAATAGCAGATCAAATCAAAGAATGGGATTCTCCCCTGGATGTCAATTCAGTCAGGCCCAGAATAATTGAACTGCACAACACCGATCCCGTTCAGATGGCCGATTTGCTTGCTACACTTTTCAGCGAGACTTCAAGCGGAAGCAGTAGCAGTAGAAGAGGATTTTCCATCTTTGATCTTTTGGGCGGCCAAACAGATGAGAGGCAAAAAATCGTCGGCCCCCTTTATGGACAACTGACTTTTGAGGATGTACCGGGGACAAAGAAGATTATCGTAATCAGCAAGATTGCCGAGGCATACGATGTTGTTGAGCAATTGATCCGAGAACTTGACAAAGCGGAGATGGGCGAAATTCCCAAGGTTATAACACTTAAATATGCGAACCCGGAAGACCTGGCCGAGCGTCTAAACGCCCTGTACAACATGGAGGGCACCACTGCCACCATTCGGCGCAGTGACCAGGGACTGTCCGCTTACTCGATGGAAGCAGAAAGTGGGGCAAGCTCCGGCCAATCCGGCCAGGACACCACCAGTCAGGAAGATTACAGACCCTGGTGGACTACGGGAAGACAAAACGTCGAAGAGCAGCCGATAAGCAACGTTATAGGAAGGGTTCGTTTTATTCCTGATCCTCGCACTAAATCCATTCTCGTTCTTTCTCCGCCGGAGTTTCTGGAAAACATAGAAGCACTGATTGAATCTCTCGACGTACCCGGCAAACAGGTGATGATAAAGGCGGTCATTATGCAAATCGACCACAGTAATGTAACTTCCCTCGGCCTCCAGCTTAGATCGGGCGGCTTTTCTGACGTCGGAGAAAACGCAATCACTATCTTCAACAGCCTTGATCATCTACAGCAGCATGGTTCCATGATCTTCGGGGCAGGCGGGACTTCAGGAAGCACGTTTGGCTTCGCAGCGGGCCTGGAGGTTGATGCTATGATTGATTTCTTAGTGAAAAAAACCGATGCAAAGATTCTGAATCAACAGACACTGTGGACAAAGGACAACGAAGAAGCAATGTTTTTCAAAGGTCAAAGAGTTGCATTCTTTACAACGGCGACAAGTTCGGCGACGGCGGGGAACGTGCAGAATTTCGAATTTCAGCAGGTAGGTATGACTCTGCGGGTCCGGCCGAGCATCACCCCTGAGAAAAACGTGGATATGATTGTAAACGTGATTCTCTCACAACTTACACCGGACAGGATTAATAGTCAGCCGGTCAGGACCGAGATGGATACGACCACCAATATGATAGTTCAGCACAGCCAGACACTTATGCTCGGCGGCATCCTTTTCCAGACAGACAGCCAGGTCGAGCGAAAGATTCCCCTGTTGGGGGATGTGCCTGTGGCCGGCGGCCTGTTCCGTCACAACAATATCATAGAAAGCAACGAGGAGCTGATTGTATTTATTACACCCTATGTAATAGATGGACCGGACAATCTGCTCCCGGAAACAAAAGCCGAAATCGAGCCTTCGTTGGAAAAGCTGGATAATATAAAGGAAGAATTAGAAGCGCTCTTACAACCACAACCTGATTCAGAGCAACCGTCGGAGTCTTAAACGGATACTGGTCGGTGTGTGACTGAATGAGTTGAAGAGCGTACGGTGCTTTACTACCCCCGGGAGCAACGTCGCTTCTGACAGAGCTTTATAAGGAATTCCCATTTTGCAACGTATTGCAAAATGGGAATTCCTATACCTTTGGATAAATCCACGGTTCGCGGTACTTACGACGAAGCAGCTTGTTGGCCTCCACGTCGCCAACAATCACTTCCCTATCACCATCCCATTCAATACTGCGGCCAATCTTAAGCGAAAGCATACCAAGCAGGCTCATATTCGTCGACCGGTGACCTATCTCGATATCGCATACAGGCCGTTTTCCTGTCTTGATACAGTCCAGAAAGTCCGCCCACAACTCTGGGATGTTTTGCTGGTCAGGCTGATGAAGCTTTGCTTCTTCGCCAATGACCTTCTGTCCTCTGCCGCTCGGATAAAATCTCCAACCATCCTGCCAGCCTATGTGCAGAATACCCTTGGTACCGTAGAAATAACACCCGACGTTTTCGCCTTTGTCGGTATTGTTCGCTGCAAACTGTCTGTGTTCCCAAGTCGCCGTGAAGCTCTCGAATTCGAAACTGGCCACCTGGTGGTCCGGCGCATCGGTCGTCTGGGCCGAAGCTGTATTGACCGGCGGACCTTTGATGGCACGGCCACCAGTCGAAAATACACGCTTGGGATACTTTTCCTCGGTCCACCAAAGAATCTGGTCCATCCAGTGTATACCCCAATCACCCAATGTGCCATTGGCATAGTCCAGGAATTGACGGAATCCCCGCGGGTGTATCTTAGTGTTAAATGGACGCAGCGGCCCCGGCCCGCACCACATATTCCAGTCAAGACCCTTGCGAGGTTCTTCATTGGCTTTCGGTGTTTCCGCTCCTCCTCCGTAATGCACAAAGGCCCGCACCATACCGATTTTACCGGCCTTGCCTTCCTTTAGAAATTTCATGCCGGAAACGTTGTGCGGTGAAACACGCCGGTGAGTTCCTACCTGAACCACCCGTCCGGCGGCACGGGCGGCGTTGACCATAGCACGGCCTTCCATAATGGTATGGCCGATGGGTTTTTCAACGTAAACGTGCGCACCTGCCTTGACCGCCGCGATAGTAATAAGAGGATGCCAGTGGTCGGCCGTGGCTACAATAGCTATCTCCGGCTTTTCCTTCTCCAGAAGCTCTCGATAATCCTGATACTTCTTAGGCTTGTCACCGCTGAGCCGCTCCACTTCATCGGCGGCTGGATCCAGTTGGTTCCGGTCAACGTCGCACAAAGCAACAATCTTGCACTTCCCCGACTGCATTGCCACCCGGCAGATATTCATCCCCCACCATCCACTACCAATAAGGGCGGTGCGATACTTCCTGTCCGCGGCCTTTAGAATATTAGGCGCAGCCAGGGCCACACCGGAAGCCACGGAAGCTTTAAGAAAAGTACGACGGTTCATCGACATGATTATACCTCCTTTAAGATTATTAAAACCCGGTTCCTCTTGATAAAAGCAGCTTGCTGTTTACTGTTTTTCAGCTTTTTATAAAGTCTTATCCTGTAAATACTGCTGGTTTTCTCCTGTAAATGTATCAACATGGCTTCACAAGTCAAGTGAAAAGTCAAAAACAGACGACTGACTCTTGATCGGCCGAAAAATGCCGTCCAAAGCACTTGCGTTTTCACACAGTTTTAGGTATGCTGAAAACGAAAATGCTCAGTAATGTAACTGGGTCGCGGTTATCCGAATTAGACCGACTTGAAATAACATCAGATAATTTAGGAGAAGCTTGGGATGGAGATGAAACGTCGCGAATTCCTGGTTAAGTCAATCGCGGGAGCAGGCGGTTTTCTGCTTGGCTCCGGGTACATAAATGCTGCAAAGGAATCCTCAACATTTGACCCCTATAAGAAAGTCCCGCTCGGTAAGACAAAGATCAAGGTCTCTCGTGTCGGCTTCGGCACAGGTATGCGGGGCGGCAACCGGCAGTCCAATCAGACTCGCATGGGCAAGGAAAAGTTCGAAGGTTTGCTGAAGGCTGCATATGAAAGAGGGGTACGCCTATTTGATGTCGCAGACCTCTATGGCTCACACCCATACCTGGCCTCGGCATTGAAAAAAATGCCCCGAAAGGATTACGTGATAAACACAAAAATCTGGTGGCGACGCGGTGGAATACCGGAAAAGGAAAGACCGGATGCTGATGTCGTTGTCAAACGTTTCCTAAAGGAGCTGAATACCGATTATATAGATATCGTCCTCCTGCACTGCGTCGTCTCAGAAAAATGGCCGCAGGAATTGCGCAAACAGATGGACATCCTGGACCAGCTCAAGCACAAGGGCGTCATCCGTGCGCATGGTGTTTCCTGCCATTCGTTGAAAGCCCTGCAGGCCGCCGCAGATGAACCGTGGGTTGACTCCGTGAACGTGCGAATCAACGCTTATGGCAAGAACATGGATGGGCCGGTCGAAAAAGTTGAGCCCGTAGTTAAAAAACTGCATAAGGCAGGCAAGGGCGTGGTGGGGATGAAGCTGATTGGCGAAGGGTCCTTCCGAAACAGCGATGAAAAACGAGACAACTCGATTCGCTACGTGCTCGGACTGGGATGCGTGGATGCGATGGTCGTCGGATTCGAGAAAATCGAAGAAGTTGACGACTTTGCTGCACGCGTCCGCAAAGTGCCGGTAAAACAGGCACAGGCTCTGGAAGTTGCAAGAGCTTTACAGACCTGCGCTTCATAATAGAAGCAACCGGATGTTACATAAATGCCCAGGGGGATTGCTGATATTAAGGACACTGGGCCGATATTTTATTTTAACTGAGCTTTTAGAACGCTAATTTATTAAACATAAGATAAGGAATTAGGTTTCGTGAAAGTAGATATCGAAAATCACGTTCTGGAACTGACCGAAGGCGATATCACCGAAATGCAGACTGACGCCATCGTCAATGCCGCCAACGCCCAACTGGTACTGGGAGGCGGTGTTGCAGGAGCAATCAGGAAAAAAGGAGGCCCGAAAATCCAGCAAGAGTGCAATAAAATTGGAGGGACTTTCGTCGGAGGTGCCGTGATAACAACAGGAGGCAATCTGAAAGCAAAATATGTAATTCATGCTGTCGGGCCTCGGATGGGCGAAGGAAATGAAGACGAAAAGCTGAAAAATGCAACGCTGAACTCACTTAAAGTAGCCGATGAGAACAACTTAAAAAGCATCGCTTTTCCGGCAATCAGCACGGGTATTTTCGGCTTTCCCATCCAGCGATGTGCCGACACAATGCTAACAACAGCGATAGATTACCTAAAAAGCCAAACCAACCTTCAAAGAATTGTATTTTGTTTGTTTGGGAAAGAAAGCTACCAGGTATTCGAAAACCAGCTAAACAAGCAAGTCTCAACATGAGTTCGATCGGAATATTGCTGTCGTCAAAAAGACAATCAGTAAGAGTCGCCGCAGTAGTATGAATATGTCAAAAGGAAAGGATTTATTGAAGAATCATAAAGTTGCAATATTTTTTGTCGATTTGTCCTTGATTTTTAGCTTGTAAGAGATAAAATTAAGGTAGGCAAAAAAATTTTTTTGGGGGAGTCCAGTGTTTTTCAGGAAAAAATCTGTTAAGTTTCTTTGAGAAGGCACGGCAATGGGCAAAAAATTCAGCGTATTTGAGATCTTGGAAATAGCCGAAAGAATCGAAAACAACGCAGCTCGATTTTATCTCAAGGCGGCCGAACTCTATGATGACTCTCAACTCCGCGATATATATCACAAGCTGGCCAACTGGAGGGCCAAACACGAGAAGATTCTAACAAGGAGAAGGAAGGACTATTCCGAAAAGACCGGGGCATTGGGAATTTTCGACCCTAATGATTATGTATTATCCAATCCCGAGGTGATGGCCGGTCTTACCTGGCTCGGCAGCAAATCGGATCCCGCAAAAGGGCTGACCGGACACGAAACAAAATCAGAGATAATTCACGATGCCGTTAAAAGAGCAGATGAGGCCATCGCATTTTATGATGGTTTGAAGGACTTTGCCCGCGATCCGGAAGGCGAACGCGCGATCGATAAGATTATCGAGGATGAACAGCAGAACATCCGCCTCCTAACTGAACAATTGGAGCAGAAATAAACCCCTTACAGTTCAATCATCGGCACCTAACTAATTGCTCGCGGTCATATTCGATATGAGGAATGTTTGTTTTCAGGTCCTCGATAAAACGCAAACCATCTTTCCAGTAACCCGCGGTGGGCTTCAACTCCGCATGGAAACCTGCAAAATAACGGTTTATATTTGTAACCAGTAATTCTCGGAAATATTTGCTCACCATCGAAGCTAACGACACCGGCAAAAACCGCTCGTCAGCACCAACCACAAAATGCAACCGCATCTTTTTTCCATCCTCGGCCAGTTCATAACTGCTGGCCGCCGGGCTCTCGGAAAGAATCTCCAATTCCATACCTTCAAACATCCGCTGCAGATTCGCGCGGTAATGCACCCGGCCGCCCTGCCTATCCACTACAATTTGTAATTCATCGCCTCCAAATTCATCGAAAGCGCTTTTAATAAGTCGTGACGTTGCAGTAAAAAGCACGCGAGCCTTGTTTTTTACGCTGCCGACCATCTTGTTGTAATGTCCGACGTCCAGACAACAGCTTTTTAAATTCAGCAATTTTATGTCGTTTGTGGCCAAGTCATCGCTGAGCACCGCCGAGGCCAATTTTATATCTGCCGGTTCCGCCGCGAGGTGGCTGTTCCCGGCTCCTTTATACCAGGGATAATCACTTAGCCGTTCGAGGCAATCAGGACATAACAGCGTTATGAGTTCGGTTAAAGTGCCCGGTTCTTTCCCAAGACACTTCAGGCAAGCCAAGACCGTCCTTTCCAGGTGTTTGGTGCCGAGTGATTTGCTGTAGGCCTTTTTGCTGTCGGTGATAAGCAGGCGGCCGGCAAGGTGTTTGCGTTTTTGTGCCAGACTTCTTCTTAAAATCTGCCAGAGGTCGGCAGTGATTAGATTATGTGGGAGGCAAAAAGCGCTGGATGAAACAACCAGCGGCCCCAGAATCGGCCCAAAGCCGGCTTCGTCAATCCCTACGAAAACCGCCATCTACGTAATCCTTTACTCCCGGCTTCCAATTCGTAACCGAAATACAGTACAAGAAAAAACTTACAAACTTCAGTTATTTACTTATTATATCATTACCGCAAACAGAGACGCTATCGAACGGCAACGCACTTCATCTGTTTCTGGTCGCGTATTAACAATTTACCGTCGGACAATGACAGTTGTCCCCAGCATTCCTTCGTATCGAGCAAATCCACACTTGCCAGTTTTTTAAAGCCTTCGGGATTTGGCTCAATGAGGTAGAGTATACCGTCTTCGCCATCGACGCTGAGAATAAGGTCATCAACAAGAATGAAGCCGCCCTTGTTGAAAACCGGCGACCGACCGGTCTTCCATTTGAGCTTTCCATCCACACTCATGCAGGTCATACTATCCCGTCGGGAGTTGGTTGTGCCGTGGCCGTAGAAGTGCCCATTGTAGAGTATGGAAGGATGGACGTGCGTGCCGAAATCCTGCGTGGTATAGATTTCTTCCACTGCATAGACATCATCATTTTTGGTGACTTTGAACATAGCCGAGCCGGCCATATAACCGCCGCTAATGAAAAGCCGTCCATCGCCGACAGGGACGACGTTATTTATTGGGATCCGACACTGCCAGCCCTTGTAGGTCCAGAGTGTCTTGCCGCTATTGATGTCCATTCCGAGGATTACGCCGTCAATTCCTTCATCGTCGCTGCCCGCCGGAACTGAGCGTCCGCCGCGTTCTCTGCGCGAGGTTGCGGTAATCATAACAAGCTGGTCCCGGCCGTCGATGTTCACAACCGCCGGTGTAACGTAACCAACCTTGCCGGGCAGGGCCGGGGATGCCCACCTGACCTTGCCGGTGGTCTTTTCGTAGGCAACCACGCCGGCTTTTTCGGTTTGAGAGGCCAGTATCAGCATGTCTTTATAAATAAGGGGATTCTGGCAAATTCCCCACATCGGAACCTTTCCGCCGCCGTAGTCTTTCCAAACGTTCTTATTCCATACCGGTTTTTTGGTGGTTTGGTCAAAACAGTAGACGTCGCCGAAGGTGCCGCATGTGTATACATATTTACCGTCGATTGCCGGTGTGGAACGCGAGCCGTCATGACTGACCCTGCCCGGGGCGTCGTAAGCAAACGACCAGAGTTCTTTGCCGGTGTTTAAATCGATGGAGCGGAACACATCCTGATCGTCGGCGCGGTCGAGCAAATAGACTTTTCCATTGGTTATAGCTCCGCCGCCGTATCCAGGGTCTAATTCAAATGTCCAGAGGACCTTTGGGCCTTCGGCCGGCCACGACCGAAGCAGGCCCTTTTCTTCGGATGTGGCGTTGCGATTCGGGCCAAGATATTGCGGCCAATCAGCCCAAACGTTACCAATTCCCAGCATTGCGAGCAAAACAATCAAGAAAACCGACCTTTTCATACTCTTTACTCCTAAAATGTCACAAATTTGGCTTCTCCGGCACGACACTTCTGCAAGAGAGGCTTTAAACCTATTTACGGCAGGTATGATAGCAGAAAGGGCCATGAATTTCAACCGCCATAAATAGTGCAAGCAAAATTGGGTTTGTTTGGGTTTGAATTGGGTTCGTATTGGGTTTGTATTGGCTTTGAATTGGGTTTGAATTGGGTTTGTTTTGGCTTTGTTTTTCCTAATTGACCAAGTGTCCAATTGTTTATAATCCTTTGTTAATACTTTATTTACGTTTGACTTGACTTTTTTGAATTTGGCTTTGTTTTGCATAAAAAGGTGAATTTGTAGAGCGCTCATGACATTTGTAAATGTATCTCTACAGTTGTAGAGACGTAAGTCGTTTATTAATCGCAGATTACACGGATTTCGCTGGGTTTTAGCCACCAAGACACTAAGACACGAAGTTTTTTTGACAAGATTAACAGGATTTACATAGATTGTTTTTAGCCAGTTTGATGTTCCGCCTTCGCTAAAGCTACGGCGGACAGGTCTTGGCAGGATTTGCTTGTAAAGCAAGCTTTGTCGCAAATACTCGCCTTCGTCCACAAGGCCATCAAAATGGCCTTCTTCAAAAGCCGGCGAAAAACGGTTATTTTTTGTCATTTATACACCAAAATGTTCAAGAAATTTGCCTTTATTTAACAAAATTCGAGTTTTTTATGTATCTGCTGATACTGAGACTTGCGGGTCTCCGCTAATCTGCCACTTCTGTGGCTATTGTAATTATACCAAACTAAGCCGGATTGTTCAATGAAAAACTAACAAATTTAATAAAAAAATCATCCTGATCCCTGATTCGTGTGTCAGGGGGGAGGGATTAAGGATTATTGAGAAGTGCACAAGGACATAAGAAAACAAGAATATAAAAGCAAAAAGTATTTTATTAGCCATCCTGCTTAATACTTGCTAATGATGTGCAAAACCAGATTTACAGGACAGCTTTTTGGGGTAACTTGTGAGTAACCGTTTCTACCATCTGAGCAGCGAAAAAAGTTAAATTTGGTTATAAACAGGTCATACGCAGGTAGTATACAGCTTTACGGTTTACTCTTGCATATCAATGCACAAACAGGTTTTTCATAAATCGGCCTTGAATTTCACCAAAAACGCAATTCGTCAATTTTTTTGAAAAACTTCAGTTCTTAATCCTTGACAAAATCTGTAGTTTCTATTTTCATAAATAAAGCGACAGAATTTCGACATGAGATATCAACATTCTTAAGTTCAGAAACGGCTTTAATTTTGGTGAAGCCAAGAGCAAAACATTGATAATCTATCCAGGTTTGGTGCTCACCGAAGGGGACGGAGTCTAAATCAACAACAATGACCTACCAACAGGAATTAAACCGAGATTCTCAAGGAATCGTGAGTTCAGATGACGCGATTTGGGCAACCGCAACATCGGGATGTTATACTGAAACCATATAAGATCCTTAATAAGAAGGAGGACAATCCTAGGTCATTTCCAAGGAATTACTTATGCACTTTTGGCAAAGGGGTGTTATACTAATCCTCTGAGAAATAAGGAGTTTTATACGGAAATCATATAAACGTAGTTATGTATTTTGGCAATGTTCGTACTTGCACCATAACGGACTTTCAATTGAATAAACCGCAGTCTACATAAAGAGAAACAATACAAATTCCAGGTGGCAGTCTTCGAAGACTGAATTGGGCCTGTACCCGGCCAGTTCACAGCCCCCTGGCATGCACAAGGAGGAACACACATGAGCAAACTAGTAGCAAACCTCAAGGCAATCTCAGAGAAAGCCACCAGCGGCGCAGATACCGGGATTCGAGCCGAAATTACCAATACTACAGACGCGCCAGTCGCCTTCAACTTTACGCTTGCGGCCAATCCGTCATTAGTACTCGAGCTTCAAGATACAGAGGGTAAGTCACTTGGGCTGCCACCACCATCTCCTCCCAGTGAAAAGGAACTCAAGGCGATGCGAGAACTTGCTCCAGGCGAATCAATCACGATTGACTACTATGGCGTTCTGGATCTTTATAATCCCTCTGGGCGTTATCGCGTGCGTTTTTTCTCGGAGTGTTATCTGTTTGGGGGTAGTACCGATGATCCCGTCACTAGTGACTGGCTTGAGTTCGAAGTCGTCTGCCCACCACACCCCTTTCCCGAACGTTGGCAGAAAATCCCAACCGTAGCGGAAAAACGATGGCTATTTTGGACGAGATTTAAATGGTGCCGCTGCTTTTGGTGCTGGATTTTAAGAATACTCGGAATCGTGCGCTGTAATCGACGGTTATCACAGGAAGTAGACGTGGGCCGGATCGAAGTGATGTCTGACGCGCCGCCCGGTTTTGAGGCCTGGAATGGCACGTACGTTTGGAACGCCCGCTTCCGAACCGTGATAGATCAAAATGACTGTAGCGTCCGTATTGTGGTGCTACTTCAGACAAGTAACGTAGGGGCTACCTTGAGCAACGCCCAACGCAACGCTTGGGAAACGGCTCTACAGAATGCCTGGAGTAACCTCTTCAAACTATGCTGCAACGATTGCTGTTGCTGCTCAGGCTATACAATCACGCTGGACGTGCAGTTCGTTAATTCCAATGCTCACCATATCGTCAATGTGCAGGGGTGGACTACCAACATGACGAATTGGGGTAACACTGATACAACCGCCATCAATCACGAAATGGGACATATGCTGGGTGCGCTGGATGAGTATTACACGGTTGATGGTACAGCCTGGGGCCAGCCATTTCAAAATGGTGCTGGTATTATGAATAATCCGAACGAAGCACCGCTGGCCCGGCACTTCGACTTAGTACGCGATACTGTGCAGTCGATGCTGGGTACAAACTGCAATACAAAAACGATAGGGGAGTCCTGTTAGCAGCTTATCGGCTTTGGAGTAAATAAAATGTCGAACCAGATCCAAGCGCGGCTTGAATCCGTGAACACAGGACCTTCAATCATCAAAGACGTCGCGGTGCATGTACACTTGCGCAATACTGGGCCGGTACCTTTGGTCATACCAGCGCAGGCACTAAGGTCGCCATCATTGCTTTTTGAACTTGTTGACGAACACGGCATGAACGTTCCTTTCCCACCGCCACCTGTTCCCGATCCACGCGCCGGTAGCATCAGTATCGCCGCTGGTCAAACGTGGCAAGAGGACTACATAGGATTCCTACCTGCCACGTCGCCAGGCACGTACCAACTACGCGTGTGTTTGCGTGGGGATATCAAGATTGTGTCAGACTGGCTGGTCGTGAAGCTGCGATAGCACATATCGGTGAGGCCCAGGAAGGTGAGGACGTAGCTGATGGTGCAGGCGGGGCAAGCATAAAAAGTCATGTTTTTGTGCAAACTTAAAAAAACGCATGGGAAAAGCAAATTCTTGATAGCTCAAAGTAATTTGTATACAATTATTTATATCGTTCGGAGAAAATTATGNNATGTCGATTTTTACGCCTTGGTCGTTGTACATTGAGGCCTTTCTGTCATATTGGGCATAAGAAGTTACATACCCTCAGAAGGTTATTTTGTTTTATAGGATTGGGATTACTTCTTAACAGCAGTGTTGCACAAGGGGATGGGAAATTCTTCCACCTTGAAAAGGTCCCCGTGGATGTTCCTTATCAGCGTGCATTATTAATGTTCGAAGGCGGGGAAGAAACGCTCGTCCTGCAGAGTAAATATAAAACCGTCGGAACTGAGGACGTGAATTCAATTGCCTGGGTAGTGCCGGTTCCAGCAGTGCCGGAATTGGCCAGTATGAATGCGCAAGACGCGAGAATAATATTTTTTTTGCTGGGCTTACGCTCACGACCACATTTCATTCCCATTGTTCAAATAGCTAGTACTGTAAGCATACTTGTGCTAACAGGTCTTTTAATTGCAAAGGTATTGAACTGGATTTTTGCAAAACTAATCAAGGGAGAAGAAAAACCTGTGAGCGCACTTCGCATTTCAATCGGATTGATAGTGGGCATTATTCTGTTAGCAGGAATTCTGATGCCCAGCCTGGGTAGACCGTCAGTTGATATATTGAAGGCAGAAACAGTTGGGATATATGACGTAAAGGTAATCAGGGGAGATGATGCCAGCACAGTGACTCAATGGCTAAGGGGTAACGGATTTGGATTCGGGAAGGCAGATACGAAAATATTCGACCAATATGTTAAGAAAGGCTGGTGTTTTGTAACGGCAAAGGTTGACAAGGAAGTTATTTCGAGTTCAGAAGGTGCCGTAAGCGAAGGGCTGGTTGCACCTTTGATTATGAGATTTGATTCAAACGAGGCAATATACCCTATGGCACTGACCGGGACGACAGGTTTTGATACAGAGGTTCTCTTATACATACTTTCCGACCATAAAATGGAATGTGGAGAGAGACTGAAGCTCGCATTTTTTGGTGAAACAAGTAGTCCTTTCGGTGACAAATATTCCCCGGAATTCTTTCGTGATGCGAAAACAAAGTCGTGGCAAATGTGCAAGTTCAAGGGGATCCTTAAGCCAGAGAAGATGAAGGAAGACATTGTTTTCAAGCAGGCCAAGGATAACGAGCCGTTTAAGGAAATTAGATGGTATTAAATATTAAAGCTATAACAAATATAAAGAGCAGTCTGAGGGGCATAACATTATAGCAGTTGTTGGGGAACTAAGAATTATTGGTGCATATATCCCACAGCGTAGCTGAGGATGCAGGCGGCATTTAGAAGTGAAAAGTGAAAAGGGGGAAACAGTTGGAGGTAGGACGGTAGCATTTCTATCGTAGGGACTTTGCTATTGACAGAGGCAGGGAGATAATCCCAGTTAGATAACGCTTTGCTATCCCTCAGGACAAGTTCAAGGGATAAGCAATGAAAAAATTATGACCTACGACGATGCCGCGGGCTAACAGATTTTCCGCGTGTGCAACTGCCTTATAGGCAGGTAAGTATTTTTGCATACGCTATTTGCTGTTCCAGGGCCCTATGCTATATCGTTGGTTTATGGTATATCCTACGAGCCGGGACTTTCCTCGGTCTTTTTCTTCTCCATTTCCTTCTTCTCCAACTCCTTCATTTGCATCTCCATCACGCCTTTTGCCATCTCTTCGCCGAACTTTTCCCCCGCGTCTCTGATCTCGAGCAGATGCTGTTTCGGCAGCACACCCTCGATGAGCAGCTTACCATCTATCGACCGGCCGGCAAAAACAATATTGCTCCTTGTGGGCAAGTCCAGAGGTTTGATCTCAAGCCCACCGGTGGCCGCGATGAATCCAGACGACATATTAAGCATTCTTACGAAGTTGAACGTACCGCCGAAATCATACTCCCCATCTTCTTTCTCATCGTCGGCTTCGAATACGTCGATGGCGGTCCGGATCTCTGAAGCTAACTCATCCGGTCCACCGGCCTTGATTTGGTCGATGAGTTTGCGGATATTTTTGTTGCAGTCGCCGCCGAACGCGTAGACACAGTAGCCATCAAGCAGCGCCCAGCGGTATTTGAGTCCCTCACCCCAAATCTTATCGATCATTTCGGCATCGGGCGAATTCTCGTCGGCTATTTCGAACGACAGCGTGGCTGAGCCTATCTCTACGCCCCTGTAAGTATCTGTCTCGGTCTCGATTCCCAAATTGATATCGAGGCCGATGCTTTTATATATCTTATTGAACATGCCTTCGTTGATCATCCTGATTTCCTCTTCCATGA
>JABAHS010026350.1_pt1 | contig 22110 bp, 17 predicted proteins | sample 7062111 | NCBI WGS metagenome assembly JABAHS01 (sample SAMN14534600, study PRJNA622989) | marine sediment metagenome | biome: marine biome [ENVO:00000428]; feature: marine pelagic biome [ENVO:01000023]; material: deep marine sediment [ENVO:00002113]; isolation source: pool of 4 deep marine... | reverse complement strand
AGGTCGTAGCCGTCTCCAGTTCGCCGATGTTCATGCGCATGCTGCCGTCCCCATCGATGTCGATGACGAGGCGATCCGGCATCGCGAATTGCGCTCCGATCGCCGCCGGCAGCCCGAAACCCATCGTTCCCATCGATCCCGAGGTAAGCCACAGGCGTGGTTCGCGAAAGTCGAAATACTGCGCGGCCCACATCTGGTGCTGGCCGACGCCGGTCGAGATGATCGCTTCGCCGCCCGTCAGGCGGTTTATTTCCTCGATCACCGCATAAGGCTGGATCAGCTCGCTGTCCCGGTCGTAGTTCATTCGATGCCGGTCTTTGAGCTCCGCGATATCGGCGTGCCAGGTGCTGAAGTCTTTGCGGAAATTGATGCGCTCGCCATAAGCCAGCATGTCGTCGAGGTCCCGGGACAGCACGCCGACGTGATGCCAGTCGACGGTCTTGACCTTGCCGATTTCGGATACATCGACATCGAAATGCGCGATGTGGCGGGCATTCGGCGCGAACTTCGGCGGGTCGCCTGCGACCCGGTCGTCGAAGCGCGCGCCAACCGCAATGAGGAAGTCGCAATCCTCCACAGCATAATTTGCGAATGCGGTGCCATGCATGCCGAGCATGTGCAGTGACAGCTCGTGTTTCGTATCGCTCGCACCCAGCGCCATCAATGTCGTCGCAACCGGAATGCCGTAGCGGCTCGCGAGGTGCCGCATCGCTTTGGTCGCATTGCCGTTGATGACGCCGCCGCCGGCATAGATCAGCGGCCGCTCGGATTCCGACAGCATCTTGTAGAAGCGCTCGCAGGCATCGTCATCCAGCCGGTTATCGACGACCGCCTGTAATCGCGAACGATAGCCTTGCAGGGGCAGGGAGCCCGCGCCCGTGAATTCACCTTCCCAGTTCTGCACGTCTTTGGGAATATCGATGACAACGGGCCCTGGACGTCCGGTGCGGGCAATCTCGAAGGCCGTACGGATGGTTGCCTCCAGTCGCGACGGGTCCGTAACCAGGAAGACGTGCTTGGCGACCGATCCCATGATGGCCGCGACCGGCGCCTCCTGGAAGGCATCCGTGCCGATCGCATTCGTCGGCACCTGGCCGCAGATGACAACGATCGGCACCGAGTCCGCCATGCAATCTCGGACGGGCGTCACCGTATTGGTAGCGCCCGGCCCGGACGTCACCATGACTACCCCGACCTCGCCACTGGCGCGTGCATAACCGGCTGCCATGAAGCCTGCGCCTTGTTCATTCGCAGGCACGATCAATTTCATCGGCGACCTGCCGTCGGCGCCGCGGTTTGCATCGTTGTACCGGAACACCGCGTCGTAGGTCGGCAGGATTGCGCCGCCGGAGTAGCCGAACACGGTATCGACGTTTTCGTCGGCGAGGACCTGCACCACGATGTCAGCACCGCTCATGCGGGTGCCGGCGGACGGGTGTTTGCTGGTGGAGCTGGCTGTTTCGGGAGGCGCCATGGAGTCGTTCGCAAAAGTTGCGTAAGTGACGGATTTTTCATGAGTGTTTACTAATTTCTATTGCATTGCAATACTCGGTCAAGTGCGCCAACATCACGCGCTGCTGCGATGAAACTGGTTTCAAGGGAACCGAATCCGACAAGCCCGAAATACCTATCCTGATGCGACACGTAATCTCGGTTTTGCTGCAAAACGAAGTCGGCGCGCTGACGCGCATGACCGGCCTGTTCTCGACGCGCGGCTATAACATCGAGACGCTCAACGTGGCGCCGACAGACGATCCACTCGTGTCCCGCGTGACCCTGGTCATCGCGGGCTCGGACGCCGCGATTGCGCAACTGAACACCCAGCTGGCCAAGCTCGTCGACGTCGTCAATATCCACGACATGACCCTCGGCGAGCACTTCGAGCGTGAGCTGGCCATCGTCAAGATGAAGCTCAAGACAGGCGGATATGCCCGGGTAGCCGCTATGGCGAAAGAATTCGGAGCAGAAATCCTCGACGACTCGCAAAACAGCTGTACCGTGCAATTGACCGGTCGCCCATCCGACATCGACCGGTTTATTGTCGCGGCAGCCGAGATCGGTGCACTGTCCGCGGTCGCGCGAAGCGGCAGCGTCGCCGTCTCGACGGGCGAGGTGACACTCTCTTCTTACGCCAGGCACCATCGACTCACCGGCTGAGCTTCCGCGATGTCGCAGCCGGCCCTCAACGACCTCCATCGGCTGGTGGTTAAAATCGGTTCGTCGCTGCTGATCAACGACGACAGGCTGGATCACGCATGGCTCGACAGCCTCTGCGAGGATGTGGCAGCCCTGCGGCGCAACGGGCACGAGGTACTGATTGTGTCTTCCGGCGCAGTGGCAGTCGGGGGCCGAGCGCTTGGCATGAACCTGCGCCGTGCCCGGCTCGAGGGACTGCAGGCGGCCGCCGCCGCGGGCCAGAGCCGGCTGGTCCACGCCTACCAGGAAGCACTCGACCGTTTCGATATCAACGTAGCCCAGGTCCTGTTGACGCCGGACGATACCGAGATTCGGCGACGCTTTCTGAATGCGCGCGGCACGCTCGAGAAACTGCTGGAGCACAAAGTCGTGCCCGTCATCAACGAGAACGACACCGTAGCCACCGATGAATTGCGTTTCGGGGACAACGACAGGCTTGCCGCAAGGGTCGCGCAGATCGTCATGGCTGACGGTCTGGTTCTCCTGTCTGACGTCGACGGCTTCTACTCCGCTGACCCGCAAAAAGATCCCGCAGCGCAGTTTTTCGAGGTGGTCGACGAGATTGACGACGATCACCTGCAGATGGCGGGAGACGCCGGCTCCGCCATCGGCAGTGGCGGCATGCAGACCAAGCTGCAGGCGGCTCAGATTGCCACGCATGCCGGCTGCACCACCATCATTGCGGGTGGCCACGGGCGGCATCCGCTCGACCGGTTATGGAAGGGCGGGCGACGCACCGTATTCCCTGCAACGGAGACGCCGGCCGCGGTCCGCAAGCAGTGGCTCGCCGGCGTCCTCGACGTCAGTGGCGAACTGCGCATCGATACGGGCGCTGCGCGAGCGCTGGCCGAGGGCAGCAGTCTGCTGGCGGTCGGTCTCGTGGGAGTCGGTGGCCAGTTCCGGCGCGGTGATGCCGTGCGGCTCGTCGATACGAACGGCGTGGAACTGGGCCGCGGACTGGCGGCATACGCCAGTGACGAGGCGGCCCTGATACGGGGATGCCAATCCGGACAAATCGAGGACGTGCTGGGGTATCGTGGCAGATCAGTGCTGGTCCATCGCGACGATATGGTGTTATTCGACAGACGATGAATTCGATCCCCCAGACCATGGATGCCATCGGCGCAGCGGCGCGCGCAGCGGCTAAAGCCCTCGCGACTACCAGCGGCGAGCATAGGAATGCGGCTTTGCTGGCGTCGGCCGCCGCGATCCGTGAGCGCGCCGACGACATACTCGAGGCCAATGAGAAAGACATGGCGGCCGGACGGGAGAGGAACCTGTCCGCCGCGCTGCTCGATCGCCTGGCGCTCGACGATCGGCGCGTTGCGGCCATTGCGGCCGGCATAGAGACAGTTGCGGAATTGCCGGATCCGCTCGGCAAAGTCCTTGCGGAGTGGTCGCGACCGAATGGACTCAACATTCAGCGTGTCAGCGTTCCGCTCGGCGTTATCGGCATCATTTACGAGAGCCGGCCTAACGTGACCGCGGACGCGGCGGCATTGTGTCTCAAATCGGGAAATGCCGTCATCCTCAGGGGCGGGTCGGAGAGCTTTCATTCCAGTCACGCCATATACGAGTGCATAGTGGCGGGACTCTCCGCCGCGGGCCTCGATCCGAGCGCCGTGCAGATGGTGCCGACGACCGACCGGGAAGCCGTGGGCTACCTGTTGTCGTCCATGTCGGCCTGGCTCGACGTCGTGGTGCCCCGCGGTGGGAAACGGCTGATCGAGCGGGTGCAGAAAGAAGCCCGCGTCCCCGTTATCGGTCACCTCGAAGGCATTTGCCACGTTTACCTGCATGAATCCGCAGACGTGGACATGGCGACCGCAGTTACCCGGAATGCGAAGATGCGACGCACCGGGATCTGTGGCGCCGCGGAGACGCTGCTCGTTGACCGGCCGTCGGCGGAACGATTGCTGACCCCGGTTTGCGCCGCATTGCAGCAAGCCGGTTGCGAGATTCGGGGAGACGAGACGGTCTGCCGGATCGTAGCGGATGCGACGCCGGCGCAAGAGGAGGACTGGTTGACAGAATACCTCGACGCGATCCTCTCGGTGCGGGTCGTGGACGGCATCGAGCATGCCATGGAGCATATTGCGCGCTATGGATCAGGGCACACGGAGTGCATCGTTGCCGATGATGCGGCGGCGGCGGAACGGTTCCTCACCGATGTCGACAGTGCGATCCTGCTGCACAACGCATCGACACAGTTTGCCGACGGCGGAGAGTTCGGTATGGGTGCGGAAATCGGTATTGCGACGGACCGGATCCATGCCCGCGGACCCGTCGGCGCGGAGCAGCTGACCAGTTACAAGTACGTCGTGCGCGGCACCGGCCAGACCAGGCCCTGATCCCGAGTGAGCGATCCATACGACATCGCGGTCATCGGTGGCGGCATCAATGGAGCGGGCATTGCGCGTGACGCGGCGCTGCGCGGACTCCGCGTCATCCTGCTCGAGAAAGACGATTTCGGCGGCGGGACGACGAGCTGGTCGAGTCGTCTGATCCATGGCGGTCTGCGCTACCTGGAGCACGGCGAGATTCCGCTGGTATTCGAGTCGCTGCACGAGCGTCGTCGCCTGCGCTCGCTCGCCGGCCACCTCGTCGACGAACTCAAGCTCACGATCCCGATCTATGAGACCAGCCGGCGCGGTCGGTTCATCGTCCGCCTGGGCATGCTTGCCTATGATCTGCTGTCGCTCGGCAAGCGCCTGCCGGCACACCGCATGCTCGGTGCGCGCGAATTGCTGCGGGAAGAGCCCGGGCTGAACGAGGACGGGCTGGTCGGCGGGGCGCAGTACTATGACGCGCAGGTTACCTACGCCGAACGCCTCGTCATCGAGAACATCATCGCGGCGGAACAAGCCGGCGCGGTCGTCAGGAACTATTGCCCGGTGATCGGCATCAATATTCGCGACAACCGCGTCCGCTCGATCGAGTATCGTGACGGCGCGAGCGGCCACGAGATCGAAGTCGGCGCGAGGACCGTCATCAATGCCGCGGGTCCATGGGTCGACCGCGTTAACGCGACCGTCAACCGTGAAATGCGGGACGTCATGGGCGGAACCAAGGGCAGTCATATTGTAGTAGGTCGCTTCGCTGGCGCCCCGTCATCGGCTTTTTACGTCGAGGCGCGCAAGGACGGCCGTCCATTCTTCATTATCCCTTGGAACGACCAGTACCTGATCGGTACCACCGACATCCGGTTCAGCGGCGATCCAGGAGGCGTGACTGCGAGCGACGAGGAAATCGATTACCTGTTGACCGAGACCAACGCGGCATTTCCGTCTGCCCGTCTCACACGCGCGGACATCCACTTCACCTATGCAGGCGTACGCCCGCTGCCCCGGCAGGACAAGGGCCCGGAATCCGCGATTACGCGCAAGCACATCATCCTGCGACACAAAAAACAGGCCGACGGCCTGTTCTCGATCATTGGTGGCAAACTGACGACGTATCGACATCTCGCTGAACAAGCGGTCAACAAGGCGGTGCGACAACTCGGTGGCGGTCGGCGGCGCTGCATGACCCGGGACGAGGGATTGCCAGGCGGGATCGACCTCGAGGCGGCCAGGAAGCGCATCCTGGCTTTTCCGGGCCTGCCGACAGCTTGCGCCGCGCGCCTGATCGCCGTTTATGGAAGCCGTAGCGAAGCTGTCGCCGCGATGTCGGCCGAATGTCCGGGTTTCGCGGACGAGGAACAAACGGTGCTGGCGGCCGAGGTGATCCACGCCATCCGCCATGAACATGCGAAAACGCTTACCGACATTATGCATCGGCGGCTGATGATCGGCCTGCGCCCGGACCTCGGCCGGACAATGTCATCGTCGATCGCAGATCTAGCGGCAAGTGAATACGGGTGGAGCAGGGAGGAGCGCCAGGCGCAGCTCGGCATGCTCCGCGAACATGAGTCGCGACTCCGCAGTTTCGCGGCATAACGTCGGCTTGGCCTATTTACGGCCCTCGACGATCAGCTGGGGGCCGCTCTTGCCGAACACGTGCTTGGTGAAGATCCCGTAGACATGGCCGCAGTTATCACAATGTGCGACGTAGAACCATGGCCGCCGCTCGCGGGACTGCTCCTTGCTCGGCGTCGACACAATTTTCTCGATACCGGACGCACCGCAATCCGGGCATTTGGGTTCGGCCATGCTGTCTGTCTCGCCTCTATTGGACGGCCCGGACAACCCGAGCCACCCGGCAATCATATAATTCCCTCGACTTTGATTCATGCTCCCCCGCCGAGTTGCCTATGAGAACGTCATATTTGCGAATCTTTGTATTACTCCCGATGATCTGGATGGTGCATGCCGACGCCCAGTCCACCCGGGATGTGGAGGACCGGCTGCGAGTCGGGCTCGTCCTCGGCGGCGGCGGCGCGCGCGGCGCCGCGCACATAGGCGTCCTCCGCGAACTCGAGCGGCAGCGCATTCCGATCGACGCGATCGCCGGTACCAGCATGGGCGCGATCGTCGGCGGTCTGTATGCGTCGGGCAAGACGCCTGATGAACTCGAGGCGCTCGTGAATTCGATCGACTGGGCCGATGCTTTTGTCGATACGCCGCGTCGCAAGGAACTCACCTACCGGCGCAAGGAAGACGATGCGGCATACCCGGCGCAACTGGAACTCGGCCTGAGCGATGGCGAGTTACTGGTTCCGAAAGGCCTGATCCAGGGACAGAAACTGCAGCTGATCCTGCGCGAGGAATTGCTGCATGTTTCGCATATCCAGTCATTCGATGATCTGCCCACGCCGTTTCGTGCCGTGGCGTCGAATATCGAAACCGGCGAGCTGCATGTCATGCGCGGCGGGGACCTTGCGCTGGCTGCGCGCGCCAGCATGTCGGCGCCGGGCATATTTGCGCCAGTCGTGGTTGATGGTCGCACGCTCGTCGACGGCGGGCTGGTCGGCAATGTGCCGGTCCACGTCATTCATGAAATGGACGTGGATGTCGTTATCGCCGTCGACGTCGAGTTCCCGCTCTACCCGCCGGAGGACCTGCAGTCGGCACTGGCGATCACGGAGCAGATGCTGACGATCCTGATTCGCAAGGAAACGTTACGGCAGTTGTCCGGACTGCGTAATGGCGACGTATTGATTCGCCCCGAACTCGGCGAGTACGCGTCTACGAATTTCGATGACATAACAGACGTCATCGCGCCCGGCGAGGCTGCGACCGTGGCAGTAGCGGCAGATCTCTCGGAACTGGCGCTCGGCCAGGCCGATTACCAGGCACACCTGGCGAGCCGCCGAGCCCCGACGGCACGGGCGGAAACGCTCGCTTTCGTTCGCGTCATCGATAATGGACCCTTGTCATCGACGGTCCTCGAGTCACGCCTGCAGACCCGGGCCGGCGACGCGATCGATCCGGCGAAGCTCGCCGATGATCTCGATCGCCTGTATGCGCTCAACTATTACGAACACGTCGGCTACCGGCTCGTGACCGAGGACGGGCGGACCGGCGTCGAGTTCGAGACCATCGCGAAAAGCTGGGGGCCGAATTTTCTCAAGTTCGGGCTGTCCCTCGAGGACGACTTCGAGGGTTCCACGGCTTTTAACGTCGGCGCGCGTTTGACAGCCACCGGCCTCAACTCGCTCGGCGCGGAGTGGCGCAATGACGTCCAGCTCGGCACCAACCCGCGCTTCGATTCGGAGTTCTATCAGCCGTTAGGCTTCGACGCGAGATTCTTCGTCGCGCCGCGCATCAAATTCGAGCAGGACAACTTCAATGCGTTCTCCGGCGTGGATACGATAGCCCGGTACCGGGTTTCGGAATCCGAGATCGGGCTCGATTTCGGCCGCTCGCTGGGACGCTGGGGTGAGTTCCGGCTGGGCGCCTTTCGCGGACTGGGTGACGCCAGGGTCAAGGTCGGTGACCCGCTGATTCCGAACTTCGACTTCGACCAGGGAGGGATCCTGGCGCGCTTGCGGATAGACACGCTCGACGATCCCCAGATCCCGAAGTCAGGTGCCCGGTTCAATCTGGAGTGGCTGCAGTCGAAATCGTCGTTCGGCGCCGACAACGACTTCGAAACGGTGCTGGCGACTGTCGACAAGGCGTGGTCCTGGGGACGCAACGACAAGAACACCCTGCTGACCGGCCTCGAATACGCAACAACCTTCGATTCGCCGGGGCAGGTACAGGACTTTTTCCGGCTCGGCGGCTTCCTCAGACTGTCCGGTCTCGAACGCGGCGAGATCAGTGGGCCGCACGTGGCGCTCGCCCGGCTGTCCTACTATCGCGAGCTGGGTGACGGCAATGGCGTATTCGACATACCTTTCTACGTGGGCGGTTCGCTCGAGGCCGGCAACGCCTGGCAGAGCAGGTCGGACATGAGCCTCGGCTCGGCGCTCGTCAATGGCAGTCTGTTCGCGGGCCTCGACACGTACCTTGGCCAGTTGTTCCTCGCCGCGGGATTTGCGGAGGACGGAGAGACCAGCTTCTACCTGTTCTTCGGTAATCCCCGGCCGCTGAAGCGTTGAATCAGCGAGCGATCTTCTCGAGAACCTGCGAGGGGGAATCCGTATTCCGGTAATAACCGTGACGCGTTGCCATGCTCTGGTAGGCGAGATCGCGTTCCTCCTCAGTGGCGTACCAGCGGATATTCTCCCAGTTATCGCCGAGCATGCGCGCAAAGGTATCGGTCTGCGGCAGCGTGACGCGGATGCCGAAGCGCCGCTCGGCGTCGACATTATCCTTGCGAACGAGATTGTGGCGGTGGCAGTAAGTCAATGCAGGTTCCGTTCTCGGTAAATTCAGGGTGCGGCGCGCATCATACCCTGTCACCCGCGCCTTCTCTATCTTCCCAGCCCATCAACCTGCGGGTGATAAACAGGTAGACGGGTTTTACGGTCAGCATCCATAGCCGCGAGATCCAGGCCGGCCGGTCAAGGATCCCTTGCTCCCGCGACGTGAGCTGCTGCGGGCAGTACGTGCGTTTGTGCTTCAGCAGGTGCCGGATGTCCTCCCGCGCCAGCAACCGGAACCACGCGCCACGCCGCGGCGACCAGGCAGCCAATTGGAAATCGATAATGGCCGGATTGCCCTCGCTGTCACACAGCCAGTTCGGCTCCTTTGCGAGATCGTTGTGGACAACCCCGCAGCGGTGGAGAGTGCGTAGCAGCCGGGCCGCGGCCCGGAAGTAATCAGGATCGTCGGGCCGGGCGACCTGCATGGGCCTGCCCGCAACATACTCGCGGACCAGGGTGTCGCGTCCGGCGTGGATCAGACGCGGGATGCCCGCCACCTCGTCCAGCACGGCGAGCGCCCGCGCTTCGCGGGCGAGCAGGCGCCGGGCAAGCCAGCGCACTGCAGGATGCGCGTCGCCTGCATCGCGCCTGACGGCCTCGATCGCGTCGTCACGGAACCGCTCGGTTCGACCGAATACGTCTTTTTTCAATAACTTGGAACCGGGTGCTTGCAAAATTGAACGCTCGCGCATTGAATGTCGACTGATAGGCCGGCCAACAGGGGCGGCCAACAGACCTGGCGAAGAATACCCCACGCGATGAGCGAAGACCCGGACAACACGTCGTCGACCGCGGTCGACAAGACCGGCGAGTTTTTTAACGTCGGCGCCCCGCTGCATGCGGTGCGGCCAGGCTATATCCGGCGCGCGGCGGACGAACTGCTCTACGACACGCTGGTCGCCGGCAACTACGCACACGTGATCGCCCCCGACCGGACCGGCAAGACCAGCCTGATCGCCTCGACATCCGCGCGGCTGCAGAACAACGGCTTCAAAGTCGCGGTCCTCGATCTCGACCAGATCAGCGAGCGCGATGGCGGCTCCGACGCGGGCCGCTGGTACTACAGCATCGCCTATCGCCTGTGCCGTCAGCTGCGAATCAAGACCGATTTGCAGACCTGGTGGCAGGACCACTCGATACTCAGCAACCGGCAGCGGCTCGTCGAGTTTTACGCACAGATCGTGCTGAAGACCATCCAGGAGCGAATCGTCGTTTTTGTCGACGAAATCCAGTACGTCGCCGACCTGCCTTTCGCTGAACATCTCCTCGCGAGCATCCGGGCGGCGCACAATGCGCGCACGACCGAACCGGAATTCAACCGTCTCGGTTTCGTGCTCGTCGGTGAGTGCGACGCGCAGAGCCTGATCCGGGATCCCAACCTGTCGCCTTTCAGCGTGTCGACCGAGGTCCGGCTCGGCGACTTTGCGCGCAGTGATCTGCAGATTTTTGCGGCAGAACTGAACCTGTCGCCCGGCGATGCCGAGCGGGCACTCGATCGCGTTTATCACTGGACCAGCGGGCAGCCGTACCTGAGTCAGAAACTCGCACGTGCGATCGCCAGGGAAGATGTCGACGGCGATCTTGTCGAGACGATCGACCGCCTCGCGATGCACCAGCTTGGCGGTCGCGCCGCCATATCGAGCGAGCCGCACATGAGTCACCTGCATCGTGCGGTCATGAGCGACAAGAAGAACTACGAGTCGATGCTCACGACCTACGGGCAGATCTGCAAGGGTATCCGGATTACCTACGACCCGGAGTCACAAAGGCACCGCCAGCTGCTGGCGCTCGGTCTGGTCGTCGTCGGCCAGGATGGCGACTTCCGTATTCGCAACCGATTGTACGAGTCGGTGTTTACGGCTCGCTGGGCCAATGAGAACCTGCCGCTGCACTGGCGTGGGCCGGCGCTTGCGGCTGCGTTGATTGTCGCGCTGACGGCAATCCCGTTTCTCTACACACAGATCCTGCCAAAGCCTTATCTGCAGGTAATGACCAATCCGGCCTACGACCTCGAGACCGTATCCGAGGCATACGCGAATCTGCGCTCGTTCCCAGGGCACGTCGAATCCGCCGACAGGATGTATCGTTCGGTACTCGAGAACCGCGCCCGGCAGGCGACCGGCCGTAACGACATCCGCGAAATATCCGGCTTTGCCACGCTGCTGCCGGATGGCATCGTCCTCGCCGAACGCCTGCAGGCGAACTACTGGGATCGCACGGCGCTCACTGCAATGCAGAACGAAGATCGCGACGCGGCCCTCCTGGCGTCAATCGAATCGCTTGTCGTATCGACGCAGGTGCGGCGGCGCAGGGCAGCGGCGCTGATCGGCGACGATTACCCCGGTTTGCTCGCCACCGTGCCCGCGCAAAGCGCAGACAAGCTCGTGTTCAGCACCGAAACGGGGCAGCTGAGCTACCTTTCCGGCGCGGATGTGTCGCAATGGTCAATCGTCGGGGATGGCGCAGAAGCCCGCGAGCCCTGGACGATCTCCGCGCTCGAGGTCAGCCCGCTCGTACGCAGGGTGATCGTCGATCGGGAGGGCACGGTGAGTCGTATCGGGCTGACCGTCAATGTCAGTCATCCGCGGCTCGACGATCTTCGCATGCGGCTGATTGCACCGTCGGGTCGGACCGCCGATCTCGAATTCGCCCAGTCATCATCGGCGGCGAACGAGGAGATTCGCATACCTCGCAGTCAGCTTGATTCATTGATGGGCGAGTCGCTGGACGGAACCTGGAGCCTCAGTCTTCGCGATGAGTCGACCGGCGTCACCGGCCACCTGATGAGCTGGAATCTCAGCTTGAATTCACAGGTCGTGGTCGAGACCTTTGATCGGGGGCTCGATATCCCCGACCCGCTGGAGCGGCCGTCGGCAAACCTGTGGCTCAGCGCCGATGGCAGATACGCAGTCGCCCGCGCGCTGCAGAGCGACAGCGCGCGCGTTTGGGATCTGAATTTTGCGCAGGCGGCGCGCACAATTGCGGTGCCTGCGAACGAGCAGGTGCTCGGGCTCAGCGCTGGTGCCGAACACCTGGTCACCGTAACCCAGAACACCGTGCGGCTCTGGCAAACATCCAATGGCCGGCGCAGTGACGAACTGGCGCTTGGCGCCTCGGTGTCGCAGACCCTGCTCAGTCGTGACGGCCAGCACTTGCTGGTCAGCTACCAAAGCGATCCCGATACGATTTTCGAAGTCTGGTCGCTGGCGGAAGGCAGGGTGATTGCTGAAATGAGTATCGCCGGCGTGCCGGCGGTCCAGGCGATCGACGCCAGCGCGAGTTTTCTCGCGGTGGCTGACTACGATCGCGCGCTCCGCGTATGGAACCTGCGTGACGCTGAGCAGGTCGCCCAGTTCGACCTCGAATATCAACCGACCGGGGTGATGCTTTCCGCCAATGGCGACGCGGTAGCCGCCGTGCTCGGCAACCAGGGCGTCGAGATGTGGCTGACCGGCCGGCCCGACGTACCGCTATTCAAGGATACCGGGCCGGGCGAATGGCAATTTGCATTCTCGCCGTCGGGCGCCCGATTCATTGCCGGCAACCGTCGCGAGGGCATCCAGGTCTACCGCACCGTGGACGCAGCGTCCACGGGCCCCGTCATCGATGCGGGGCTGCTGCAGGGCGGCGACAATATCACGGCATTCAGCAGCGACGAACAACTCGTGGTTACGGCAAGCGCAGGCGATATTGCCCGTTTCTGGTCGGTGCCGATTGTCTCGGCCAGTGCCTTGCAGGACGTTGCCGGTGCAGAGTCGGCGGCAACGGCGTGGCTCGGCGCCGGGACCATCGTTTCGGCGCTGGCGCCGGGTGGCGAGCGTATCGCCTATGGTGACAGTTCCGGCCACGTCCATATCGAACGGGTGGGGAACGCGCCGCTGCCGCAGGCCGACGACATCAGTTTCCTGGGTCACCAGGGTGCCGTACTGTCCATCCAGTTCAGCGGGGACGGCGCCGCGGTTGCGAGCGCCGGCGCGGACGGGGCCATTCGCGTTTGGGATGCGTCCAGCGGATTGCCGCGTGAGTACTACGGGCGGGCTGCTGTGACCAGCATCGAGCGGATGCTGTTTTCCCCGGACGGAGAAAAGCTCGCCGTGCTGGGCGGACAGAGGATCTGGTTGATGGATACTGGGACCGGTAACGAACTGGCCAGCATCGACCTCGGAGAAGTACACAACGACCTGGCGTTCGCCGGCGACGACACGCTGTATCTCGGCGGGGAGAGCGGCGTGTTGCGCATGATGACCGCCGATCGCACCGGAGCCTGGCGCCTGCAAAATGCATGGCAGGGTCCGGAGGCCATCCGCCACGTCGAGATCTCGGCTAATCGCGGGCAAATCGTGCTGGTGAACGCACTGAATGACGTGATGCTGCTGGATCCCGCCGACGGCCGCGTCAGTACAGACGTCCTGCATTTACCGAGCAGGATCGATGAAGTGCAATTCAGCCCCAACGAATCACGCGTGCTGTTCCGCTCTGGCCGCTGGTTGCATCGCGCGCTGGTCGCCCCGACCGGCCTGGTTTACACCGACTCTGCGCGCGCGCCGAGACCCCTGCATGGCTCGGGAATGGCATTCGATCCCGGTCAGGATCCGACGAGCGGACGGCAGGACAATCTTTCCGCCGATCGGGTTTTGATTCTCGGCAGGGATTCCGGGGTTACCGAGTTGGCCGAGGTGCGTTTTCGCTACGATGACGGGCCGTCGCTGTTCGGCAGTCGCAATGAATTGCTGCGCAAATGGAGCGAGCGCCTGCAGGGCCCGCAAGCGGTGCCGTTCGGCCGGCAGGGCCTTTGAATACGGATCAGGTGTTCTTCGTCAGCGGCTTGCGGAGCCATGCCCTGAACTGGCGCAGGAACTCCGGTATTGACAGGAATATGTAGGCCGCAAACAGGATATTCATGCCGGCAAGAACGACGAAAAATTCCGGGATCGATAGCCCCGCGTTGAGCAGCGCCAGCGCCAGCCCGGCGGCCATGACGATAAACAATGCGTTCACGATGTTGTTGGCTGCGATGATTCGGGACAGCTGCTGCCGCGCAGCGCGTTCCTGGATCAAGGCGTAAAGCGGCACGCTGTAAAGCCCACCGGCGGCGCCGAGCATAGCCAGGTCGACGAGTATGCGCACGCTGCCGGGTCGGGCGAGTAGTTCGGACATCGACCCTACGGCGGTCATGTGCATGAGCGGTTGCGCAAAATAAAGATCGATCGCGAATACGGACAGGCCGATCGAGCCGAGCGGCACCAGCCCGAGTTCGATGCGGTGTCCCGACAGGCGTTCGCACATCAGCGAGCCGACGCCGACGCCGACTGCGAACGCAACCAGCAACACGGTGGTGATTGCTTCGTTGCCGTTCAATATGTCCAGCGTGTACGCAGGAATTTGCAGCGTCATAGCGGAGCCGAAAAACCAGAACCACGAGATTCCGATGATCGACAGGAATACGCTGCGATCCTCGCGGGCGAATTCGACGATATTTTTCGTCTCGCGCAAGATGTTCCAGCGCAGGGTCAGACCCGGATCGACCGGCGGGGTGTCAGGAATAGCGCGGCTGCTGAGATAACCGGTAACGGCGATACCCACCAGGCAGGCGGACAATAACGCCTGGTTACCGGGATCCAGCGCGACGGCAAGTCCGCCGACAACCAGGCCCAGGATGATGGCGAGATAGGTCCCCGATTCGACCAGCGCGTTGCCACCAATCAATTCGGAAACTTCGAGCTTTTGTGGCAGGTACGCATACTTGACCGGCCCGAACAAGGTCGACTGGAATCCCATCAGGAACAGAACGACCAGGAGCGCTTCGTAGTAACCACTCATCAGCGAGAAAGCAGCAAGACTCATGAGGATGATCTCGATCATCTTGATGATGCGCATCAGGCGCGATTTCTCGTATTTGTCGGCGAGCTGGCCTGCGCCCGCGGAGAACAGGAAGAAGGGCAGAATGAACAGCGCGCCTGCGATGTTGGCGAGCTGGCTTGCATTGAGGTTGAAGACGCTGATGCCCTGGAACGTGATCACGATGATCAGCCCATTCCTGAACACGTTGTCGTTGAAGGCCCCGAGGAACTGGGTCACGAAGAAAGGCGCAAATCGTCTTTCCGTGAGAAGCCTGAACTGGTTCGATGCGGACACACGGTCACTATACCAAGCGGTGATCGAGGCCGTTCTGAGGTCCGCTCAGGGTGCGCCGACAGACTCCTCGCGAGGCGCCGACGCATGGCCCGTCGAGGTGTCGCGGTAGGCGACTGTGATCTCGTTCGCAAGATCACCGTAACTCAGCAAAGCGTCCCGGCCGTCGGCCACCACGGACTGCATCGAGCAAGCCGCCTGAAGAAAGCATAAGCAAATGATTAACAACAATTTTTTCACTTTGACCTCCCTGGTCACGGGGCCGCCGCCATGCGGCGTACCGTTCTTGTCCTGTCAGTCTTTAACGCTCGATCAATTCTGCGGTTGACTACCGAAGTGCGAACTTGCCCACAACGTTCGGCGCCGGGCCGGTGCTATCATTGGCGTACCGACGACTATCCGTGGAACACGAACGCTTTCCGTATGACATGTGCTCGCCGATGAGAAACTTACGCGTCACGATCTGCCTGCTCGCAGGAGGCATTGTTGCGGCCTGCAGCGAGCCGCCGCCGCCGGTCTCGGTGACCGAGTTCATGGAGAATCCGCGTCTGCTGGAAGCAACCATGGTGCGTTGCGGCCAGAATCGCTCGGAAATGAAGTACGAGGTCGAGTGCCTCAATGCGCGCGATGCGATCAATCGGCTCGAGAGGGCTGAGGAGCGCGCGCGGCGGGCGCAGCTCGAGGCGCAGTCGGAGCGCAAGCGGCAGGCGCTCAGGCGTACACAGGAGGCCGCGGCGGCCGCGCGTCGGCGCGCCCAGGAAGCCGAACGGCGCAGGGAAGAAGCGGAGTACCTGGGCATTTTTGAGGAGCCCGCCGCGGCGTCTTCAACGGAAGACCGTACGCTGTCGGAGTCCGCGTCTGTCAATGCGCCCGGCGCGACGATAGAGCCAGAGCCAGTCCCGGATTCCGCAGACGTCCCCGAGGAAGCGGCAGGCGAGCCGCCCAGCAGCGATCTCGGTCAGGTCAGAGAAGAGCTGCTACGGCGTCAGGACTCCAGCGAAAACCGGTAGCGCGGATGTTTCAGGCCGTTTCCTGCGGCATGGACCTGACATGCAGGTCGCGCTGCGGAAACGGGATCTCGATGCCGGCGTCAGCGAACGCCCTGTAAACGCCGCAATTCAGTTCGTGGATCATCCGCCCCCGATCGACCGGTCGATCGATCCAGCATAGCAATTCGAAGTCGAGGCTCGACTCGCCGAAGCGCCGGAACCGCACCCGCGGTTCCGGCGTTTTGCAGACCTCTTCATGATGCTTCGCCACGCCGGACAGGGCCTCGATGACCGTGTCGATGTCCGAGCCATAGGCGACGCCGACCGGTATGCGGATCCGGTGACGGGCGGAGGGCCCGCCGGCTTCATTAGTGATTTTCGCCTTACCGATAACGCCGTTAGGAATCGTTATCTCGACGTCGTCGCGGGTCAGGATTCTCGTGCTCCTGAGCCCGATGAAGGTGACCTGGCCGCGCTCACCGGAATCGAGAATGATGAAATCCCCGATCTTGTAGGGCGCGTCCGCGACGATCGACAGGCCGGCAAACAGGTTTGACAGCGTATCCTGCGCCGCGAAGCTCAGCGCCAGGCCGACAATACCGGCAGCGGCAAGCCAGGCCGCGACATCGATGTCCCAGGCCAGGAAGACAAAATAGACAGCCAGCGCCAGCAGGACGATCTTGAATACGTTGTCCATGAGCGGCAGCATGCTGGCGTGAACGCGGCTCGCGCGACTCTTCGACAGCGCCGACAGCAGTATCTGCGCAAGTCGCCGGAAGAAGTTGTACCAGACAATGATCGCGACGGTTTTCAGCAGGCCGAGGGTGAGGAAATTCGGCACCTCGGGCAGCTTGATGCGCGTCGCTGCAAGTCCGAGCCCGACGAGTACGAAGGAGACGACAATCGGTCGGTGGATCAGGTCGACGAGGTCGTCGTCCAGGTTGCTGCTGGAGCGATTGGCGAATTTCGCAACGACCCGGGAAATGAAGAAGTCGGCGATCTTGCCGACGACGATAAAGGCAATCGCCACGGCGATCGCCTGTACGTACACATTGGGTCCCAGTAGCTGGATCCAGGACTCGATGTTGGAGAGGTAATCCTGCAAGATCGGCCGAAAGTCCGGTCAGCGGCGCGTGGCTTCCGCCGCGCTATTCCGGTTCGTTATTGTTCATTCCGTATGTGCGGACCTCGGAGCGGCCTTGCTCCTGTGGTTGCACGTTGCGTGGTGCCGAGGCATTGGCCGTCGCAGCGGGCCGCATCGGCAGGCGTTGTGTTTGCGAAGCCAGCACCTGCACAAACTGGTTGGCGACCTGCGGCGCCGCATTGCCGGAGCTCTGGAAAATCTGTTCCGGGGTGATTTGCGCGGAGCCGTAGAATGCCGCATTGGCTTTACGATCCATCGTGACTCCCGCACCCTCGAGGGCTACGCCGGCGAACAGGCCGCGGCTGCGCGAGTAGGAATACACTTCGGACCGAAACGTCATGTCCGTGGCGGCGCTGGCCGACCGGCCGACCGGGCCGGCCGCGATCGACGCGTCGGCGCCGAGCGTCAGCTTGCCCTGCGTGATGCCGTCGACGCTCGAACGGGTTTTGAAGACGAGGATGATATCCGTCGACTGCGCCCCGGCCTGGAAACCGAAGCTGCCTCCCGTGACGCGGATAAATGCCGGATTACTCCAGGAGTTGTCGTCCCGGCGGACGACCAGTACGCCCTTGCCGTAATGAGCGCCGAGGCCGAAGCCTACTTTGATGACGCGCGGGATTACGGCGACCGCGTAGGCACGCGAGAGCAGCGCGCTGGGCACGCCCTGCTCGGGAATGCGCAGAAGCTGGTCGACGACGTCGGTGGCGTCCATGACGCGGGTCTCCTCTTTGCTCGCGGCAATGGCGGGACCGGTAACCAGGACAGAGAAGAATACAGCGAGTATAAATTGGCGTAAACGCATGATTTTATTCCTAAAATTGCGAATATCGAATCAGTCGCTGTCGCCGCCCAAGGCAAACAGCTCTTTAATAATCAGAGTCAGGCGCCTGCGAAGGTCGCCACGGCTTACATAATACGCCATTTACGCGAGGGACTCACCGCCAATCTGCGGCCTAGAGGGCCGCAAGGATGGGTGGCAGGGGACACTCGAGCGTTGCGCAGATTGCCCGCAGCATCTCCGCTTCACGCAAGGTCAGCCGGTCATCACGGCTGATCGCCCGGGTGACGGCCTCGACCAGGCTCTTGCGACCCGCAGGGTTGAGCTTGCTCAGCGTATCGAGCGCTGCGCCGAGGCGACGGACGGGTTCCTGGTCGCCGGGCGCTGTCTCTATGTGGGCCGCCCAGTCGCCGAATACCCGGGTTCCCGCGCGAAAGGCGCGTTCCTCTGCTTGCCGCTCGACATGGCCGTAGTGCGCGACGATGCGCAGCAGATCGACCGCCGCGTGGCGCGCCGCCTTCCTCGACACCCGGTTCGTTCTGGCCGCGGTCGCGGGTGCGGCTGCCTGCTCGAGGTGTTTGGCGATGATGCGGTGGTAGCAGAACTCGCGCAGGTCGATCTCGCCGTCGACTTCGACGAGCTTCTGAATCAGCTCAACCAGGAATTGCAGGCTCTGTGCCGGCCGTTGTTTCAATGCCGGGAATGACAGCTCGAGAAGCGGCAGCCAGTACCTCAGCCCGACAGCGCGCAGCTGCTCGTGATACTCCCTGACCTGCAGAGCGCGCACGTCGCCGAGCTGGGATTCGATGATCGCGAACTGCCGTTCCGCATTGTCCTCGTCGACAATCAGCGCAATCGTCAGCAGGTAAGCGCCGCTCGCGGAATGGGCCGCTTTGATGAGCGGCTCCGGGATCGACTTGCGCAGTTGTTTCGCGAGCTCGAGGTGCTCAGGCGTCGGATTGCCGATCGACGCCGCGATACTTTCGTCGATCAGCGCTCCAGACGCTGCCTGCACGGCTGGTCCGCCGGCCGCCAGCCCGGCGACCGCCTCCGAGCGCACGGCGCTGAGTACCTGCCGGACATCGACCTCGGGGTAGTCCGTCTCGCGGAAGCCGGGATCGAGCGCCTGGATCCGCTCGGTCAGCGGCGGATGGGTCGCAAACAGGGACGCGAGCCTCGGCAGGCCGCCCGCGAACAACATGTGGCTGACTTCTTCCGGGTCCGCAGCCTCGACAAAGGAATGGTTTACGTAACCGCCGATCTTTTTGAGCGCATTGGCGATACCGTCGGTCTGGCGCGTGAACTGGACCGCGGAGGCGTCCGCCAGGTATTCGCGCTGCCGAGAGACTGCGGCCTTGATCAGCCGCGAGAAGAACACACCGATCCAGCCAAGTATCGTCAGGCCGAGACCGATGAGGACGACGCCGCCGGCGCCGTTGTTGCGCCGGCTCGAGAATCCGGAATACCGCGTGCTGCGCAATATCATGCGGCCGATCAGGCCGACGACCATGATGCCGAACAGCACGCCCATCAGGCGGATGTTCAGGCGCATGTCGCCGTTGAGGACGTGGCTGAATTCGTGGGCGATCACGCCCTGCAGTTCGTCCCGGTCCAGGAGTTCGAGCGTGCCGCGGGTGACAGCGACCGCCGCGTCACCGGCACTGTATCCGGCGGCAAAGGCATTGATGCCGGCCTCTTCCTCGAGGACATAGACATCCGGTACCGGGATGCCCGAGGCGATCGACATTTCCTCGACGACATTGCGCAGCCTGCGGCGCAGCGGATCCGTCGTGTCCGGGGGCACGAGCGTGCCGCCCATCTGCTGCGCGACGCGACCGCCACCGCCTGAAAGGATCGATATCTTGTAAAGCGTCGAGCCAAGGATGAACAACAGGGTAGCCAGCGCCAGGCCGGCAAGGATGGTCTCGTTCGTTTCGATGCCGAAGCCGGTCAGGCCGACCGCCGCGACGATTGTCACCCCGGCGACGATGAGCAGGGTGGAAACGATATAGACAACGACCAGCCAGCGCGTCGCGCGCTTTGCCTGATCCTGTGCGTCGAAGAAGTTCACCAGCGCGAATCCGTGCCGGTCTCAGTAGCCGCGTTCGTTCAGGACGTAAAGTCTACGTCCGGCACCTCGCGTTTCTCGGGCGCCTCGATATCCAGGAAACTGGCCAATTGGAAGCGGAACATGCCGGCGATGATGTTGTTCGGGAAGTTCTCGGCCTTGTTGTTATAGCCGAGCACCGCGTCATTGAACGCCTGCCTGGAGAACGCAACCTTGTTCTCGGTGCTGGTCAGCTCTTCCTGGAACTGCATCATATTCTGATTCGCCTTGAGATCCGGATAGGCTTCGGATAATGCGAACAGTCGTCCCAGCGCCGCGCCGAGCGCCCCTTCCGACTTGCCGAGCTCCTGGATCGCGGCCGCATTGGATGGATCCGCTTTGGCAGCGTCGAGACTGGAAACCGCCGAGTTGCGGGCTTTTATCACAGCGTCCAGCGTCTCGCGCTCGTGCTTCATGTAGCCTTTGACGGCTTCGACGAGGTTGGGAATGAGATCGTGACGCCGGGTCAATTGCACGTCGATCTGAGCAAATGCGTTCTTGACGCGATTTCTCAGGTTGATCAGGCTATTGTAGATAGCGATCGCGTAGAAGATCAGGGCGGCAACTGCCGCAAGGAAAACCAGGAATGACGTCACAGCCCACCTCCCCTGTGATCAAGAGTGGCAGCAAGGATAAACCCTTGCTGATGAATTCACTAGAAGCGGTCTCGACAATATGCGCGGCCGCGGCGCGGTCCTTGCCGGATCAGCCGCGCAATTTGCGCTCGCTTCCCGCGCTTTTCCTGATCATGACGATGGTGACATTTTTACTGATTTCAAGCGCTTCCATGGCGGAATGGGTCGGCGAAGCGGAAGCGCACATGGGCACCGAGATCAGCGTCTACCTGTGGCATGACGACCCGCAAAAGGCGCGGGCGGCCGTTGCCGCAATTTTCGCGGAGGTTGCGCGACTCGATCGCCTGATGAGCACCTATATCGAAGACAGCAAGATGTCCGAGATCAATCGCCTGGCCGCGACGCAACCGGTCGTGGCCGGCGAGGAATTATTCAACCTCCTCCAGCGCTCGCTCGACATTTCCACGCTGACTCGCGGTGCATTCGACATTACCTATGACAGCGTTGGCCGGCACTACGATTTCCGCGCAGGTTTGCGTCCTGACGAGTCCACGATCGAACAGTCGTTGCCACTGATCGATTACCGTTACGTGACCCTGGATCCCAGTAACGGAAGCATTCGCTTCGAGCGTGAGGGCGTGCGCATCAATTTAGGCGGCATCGCAAAAGGTTATGCCGTGGAGCGCGGCGTCGAAGTCGCACGGCGCTTCGGCGTACGCCATGCGCGGGTCACGGCGGGAGGCGATACGCGTTTGCTCGGCGATAGGCGAGGCACTCCCTGGATGGTAGGCGTGCAAGACCCTCGTAACGACAACCAGGTTGCCGTCACCATTCCGCTCGATAACGAAGCGATCTCAACTTCGGGCGACTACGAGCGTTACTTCGTAGAAGACGGCGAACGATACCATCACATCATCGTCCCGACGACGGGCACGCCGGCCGGCGAAGTGCATTCAACGACGGTGATCGGACCCGATGCGGTGATCACCGATGCCTTGTCGACGTCGGTTTTCGTGATGGGGGTCGACCGGGGTTTACGATTGCTGTCGACCATGCCGGATTACGAGGGCATCGTGATCGACGCCAGCGGGCAGATGTTCTACTCGCGCGGCCTGCAAACACCCGAATAACGACGGCTTCTTGCCGCTGACGTGGCGTCGGCGCAACCCTCACCGTCGCCGAATGCAAACAATTTTTTCCATTAAATTCAATAGTTTATGTCTATCATAGCCCTTAGTCGAAGGCGTCAATAACGCCTGGCTGCGTGCGACAGGGAAGTCCCGTGAGATGGCGTCATGCGGGCTCGTGAAAAAACAGTCCGGCAGCCATTTAACGTAATCCGTCTGGCCGCGCTGAATCGCTGCCCCTGTCTGAAATTCACGGGCGTCAATTATGTTCAGACAGGCCACGCCATTTGTGACCATCATCACGGCTACCA
>JABAHS010036318.1_pt2 | contig 22117 bp, 19 predicted proteins | sample 7062111 | NCBI WGS metagenome assembly JABAHS01 (sample SAMN14534600, study PRJNA622989) | marine sediment metagenome | biome: marine biome [ENVO:00000428]; feature: marine pelagic biome [ENVO:01000023]; material: deep marine sediment [ENVO:00002113]; isolation source: pool of 4 deep marine... | reverse complement strand
CTGCCCACAGGATGCCTCCTTGATATCGAGGGGATGGAACATACATCTAAAAATAGACCTTAAATGCAGATGGAGTAAACAAACAAAAAGAGATGGTGCAGATGTTAGATAATCCCACAATTCAGAAGAGCATTGAACTGGCAATCAAAACCGAGGAAATTGGTGCAAAATTTTATGATGAGCTGGCGGAGAGATTTAAAAACCAACCTGAAATACGGGATATTTTCGCTCAACTTGCAAAAGATGAAAAGACTCACGAGAAACAATTCAAGGAGCTTCTGGGGAAAGCGCCCAAGGACAAAGATATTGATCCAGAACGTGAAGTATACCTGAAAGCTGCCTCCGTTTCGGAATTTTTCAAGACTGACGCCTTCAAGGGCATCGCCAAAGTCGAAAAGCCCGAGCAGGTCATCCAGAGAGCGTTCAGGTTCGAGAAATCCACCCTGTTCTATTATTATGCATTGAAAGATGTTGTCGGCGAAAGCGAAGAACTGGATGCTATAATCAAGATGGAAAAGCAGCATATGACCAATCTTATGAAGGTCATGCTTAACGACGCTAAATTCCGGGGTACATTGGACGCTTTTTGATTTGAAAAAAACAATGCAGGGCTTCATCTGAGAATGGTCTTTTTATCATGACGGACGAAATACAAGATTTTATACAGGCCCAGCAACGAATGCTGGACCGTTATGAAGTGAACGCGCGGCCTCAATTCATCGAAATATCATCGATAAGCGGACGTGCACAGGTATTGGTTTCAGGCGAAGGTACTCCGGTGGTTATGATCAACGGGATTGGAACGCCCGGTGCAATGTGGGCTCCCCTGATGGCTGAATTAGAGGGATTGCAGTTGTATGTGGTCGATCTGCCGGGATATGGTCTCACGGATACTCAGCCAGATTTTGCGAGCGACATGCGGCGCAACGCTGTTCTTTTTCTCGAGGACGTGCTGGACAGCCTGGGACTTGACCGGCCGCCATTGGTGGCCAATTCGCTTGGATCGCTGTGGGCATGCTGGCTGGCCCTGGATCGAGATCGGGTTGGACCGATGATCCATATCGGATGTCCCGCGCTGGTTCTCGATTCTTCCGCTCCCTTTCCAATGCGGCTTCTTTCAGTCAGGCCTCTGGGCCGTCTCCTGACACGGCTTCAGCCGCCATCGAAAAAGCAGGTTAAGCAATTAAGTAAGATGGTGAAGGAATATCCTCTGGTTCCGGAATTAATCGATCTTCTGGTTGCAACAGAACAGTTACCGGCTTTCCGTCAGATGTTTCTTTCGACAGTGCATACCCTGCTTCGTTTGCGAGGTACACGCCCGGAAAAGAGACTTACAGCCGATCAAATATCTAAAATACACCAGCCAACGTTAATATTTTGGGGTGAGAATGATCCCTTTGGTTCCCCCGATATAGGAAAAGCAATGGTTGAGTCTATGCCGGATGGCAAGCTGCATATCGTGGATGGCGGACACACTCCATGGTTAAATCAGTCCAAACGCATCGGACCAATAGCAAGGAAGTTCTTACGCCGGCACTCATAGCCGGCTCCCTGTGCGCCGCGAATTATTCTTTATCCCATAGCCAGCTTAAGGTGCTCTTCCACCTGGGGCCAGTTGACAACATTCCACCAGTTATCGACATACTCGCCACGCCTGTTCTGGTATTTGAGATAATAGGCATGTTCCCAAACATCGATACACATCAACGGTGCAATCACCCATTGGGTCATCTTCTGATGGTTCTCGGCCTGCATAATAACCAGACGCTGGTCAATGGGACGGTAGGCCAGAATGCCCCAGCCGGATCCCTCGACTGACTTGGACGCCGCAGAAAACTGATCCTTGAAATTGTCAAATGATCCAAAGTCTTTATTGATTCTTTCCGCAACCAAACCTGAGGGCATGCCGCCCCCGCCATTGTTGGGCGGCGCCATGACTTTCCAGAAAATCGAGTGCAGATAATGTCCGGCGCCATGAAAAGCGGCTTTCAGTGTCCAGTGTTGAACCATATCATAATCGCCGCTGCCGCGTGCCAGAGCAAGCTGCTCCTCAGCATTATTCAGACCGTTTACATATCCCTGGTGATGCTTATCATGATGCAGCCTCATGGTCTGCTCATCGATATACGGCTCGAGTGCGTTGTAAGCATAGTCCAGGTCCGGCAGTGTATGTTTGGTGGGCTCCCCGGCCATTCCCATTGAAGTCTGAGCCTGAGCCTGTGATGATATAAACGGTGCTCCCACAAATCCCGCCGTCACTATGGCACCGCCGGCCCCCTTCAAAAAGTTTCTACGAGCATTATCCATAGCTTCCTCCTTTTTATTATTATTCAAATTTTAATTTCTTTAAAAAGATACAACAGAAACAGCGCGGTTATTGTTCAGCCTATTTGCACATGAGGAGAGCACCCACTTCCATTCAACGGCCCCCTCAAAGCAAAGGAATTTATTTTATTTTCTTATAATGAATCTGGCATCCACAGCTTTGGTGGTTTTGGGAGATGCGGATATAATGAAGGGATTGACATCGAGCTCGGCAATTTCTGCAAAGTCGCTCACAAGCTGGCTTATCCTGAGTATCGAATCAATCAACACATCCATATTGACAGGCTCGCTACCCCGGAAGCCCTTCAAAATCTGGTATCCCTTCAAGGATTTGATCATTTCCTCGGCATCAAGATCGGAAAGTGGATTGATCTTGAAAGCAACATCCTTCATAATCTCGACATAAATGCCCCCAAGGCCGAACATGATAATCGGACCGAAGGCAGGGTCGGTGGACATCCCGATAACTGTCTCGACCCCGCTCGATACCATCTCCTGAATCACGACGGAAAATTTCTCTTTGCCTTTGAGGTCTCGGGCGACTTTCTTTTTCAGGCTATCGAATGTCTTGTTGATCTCGTCAGGGGTCCTCAGGTCAAGGGCCACCGCGCCTTTATCAGTCTTGTGCAAGATCTTGGGCGTGTTAATTTTCATCGCCACCGGGAAGCCCAGCTTCCTGGCCTGCTTTACCGCCTCTTCCTTGGAATAAGCATATAGATATGGTGCAATCGGAAAACCATAGGCTTCGAGGATGTCCAATGCCTGTTCACCGATTATCTCAGGGGTCTCCGCTCTGTTGATTATACTCTGCACCTTCTTCTTTTTGACTTCGAATTTTTTGAACTCACCCTCGGGACGATCTTTCCATTGACGATATTTCTCAAGATTCGCCAGTGTCCGCGCGGCGGATTCGGGGAATATGAATGAAGGTATCTCGTTATTCCTTAGAATCAGTAATCCGGTCGATTCCAGTCCAACACCCATAAAACATGCTACCATCGGTTTGTCATGTTCCTTGAATGTGTTTACTATCGAATGCGCCACAGCCTCCTGGTTGACAGTAATAGGCGGTACGAATATGGCAAAAACTGAATCGATATTTTTATCATGACAGACGGCATGGAGGGCATGTTGAAACTCTTTCTCCCCGGCGCCCGCAATCAAATCCAACGGATTTCCTATGGGAGTATCCGGGGGTAGGATTGGCCGTATCTTTTTCTGTGTGCCGGGAGCATAGTCTGGTAAGTCCAAGCCCAGGTTTACCAGCGAATCGGTAGCAATAATACCCGGGCCTCCGGCATTGGTCACAACACCCACATTGCTTCCTTTGGGAAGGGGCATGCGCGCAAATGCCGAGGCCACATCAAACATCTGCTCGATAGTACCCACTCTGAGGATTCCAGTCTGCTGGAAAAGCGCCTCGACCGAAACATCCGAGCCTGCCAGGGCGCCTGTGTGCGAGGAAGCCGCGGCCATACCCTTGGGCGTAGTCCCTGCCTTGACCGCAATTACCGGTTTTATCTTTGTAATCTGACGTGCCAGGCTGCTGAAATTACGGGGATTGCCAAAATCCTCGAGATATAAAAGTATGATCTCTGTATCTGGATCCTGCCCGAGATATTCCATCACATCGATACTGTGTACATCGGCTTTATTGCCGATTGAGACAAACTTGGAAAATCCCAGATTCATCTGAGTGGCCAGCGCCATGATCGCTTCGCCCATAGCGCCCGACTGTGAAACGAATCCAATCTTGCCATATTTCGGCCTGACCTTGGAAAAGGTGGCATCCATGCGGCATGACGGGTTGGCATTGATCACACCGAAGCAATTGGGACCGATCATCCGCATACCATACTCTTTAACTTTCTCCGTCAACTCCTCTTCCATCTTTGCTCCGGTTGCCCCAACCTCACGAAATCCGGCTGTTATGACAATCAGCCCTTTAACTCCCTTTTCTCCGCATTGGTCAACCACTTTGGAGACATGTTCACGCGGGACTATGATCACCGCGCAGTCAACAGCGTCGGGCACATCACGTACAGTGGAATAGGCCTTTATTGAATGAATAACGGAATGAGAGGGATTTACCGGAAATACTTTACCATTGAATTCATAACTTATAAGATTATGCAGAACTTCATGTCCGATCTTGCCCTTGACGGGAGTAGCGCCTATCACGGCGATCGATTTGGGGTCGAAGATATGTTCTAACCCTTTCATGGATTATTCCTCATTAAATATTTCAGCCAGCCATTTTTGTGATATATACTCAATTTGAAGCTAATTTACCACACAAAAAAGCCCCCGTAAACGGGGGCTTTACATTGTTTATGCTGTTGTATACGTCTTGCTGCCTTTTTTCTTTTCATGCTTTTCTTTGATTACAGCCTGGGCAGCGGCCAGCCGGGCAATCGGTACGCGGAACGGTGAACAGGAAACATAATTCAATCCGGTCTTGTAACAAAATTCGACACTAGCCGGATCGCCTCCATGCTCTCCGCATATTCCAACCTTCAGATCTTTGTTGACCGAACGTCCTTTTTCCGTACCCATCTGCACAAGCTGACCCACTCCGGTCTGATCCAGGGTTACAAATGGGTCCTTTTCGAAGATCCCCTTATCGATATAGTATTTCAGGAATTTGCCGGCGTCATCACGTGAAAAGCCCATCGTCATCTGGGTCAGGTCGTTGGTTCCAAAGGAGAAGAAATCGGCCTGCGAGGCAACTTCATCGGCGGTCAAAGCTGCCCGCGGTACTTCGATCATTGTACCGACCTTGTATTCAATCTTGGCTTTGGTTTTGCGGATTATCTCCTCGGCCACCCTGACCGCAACCTCTTTCTGGTTCTCGAGTTCCTTGACATTTCCAACCAGCGGGATCATGATCTCGGGGAATACCTTCTTGCCTTTTTTGGCGAGATCACAGGCGGCTTTGATGATTGCACGGATCTGCATTTCAGTGATTTCAGGGAATGTGATTCCGAGACGGCAGCCACGATGACCCAGCATCGGATTTTGTTCATGCAGGTCCTGAATTCGTGCCAGGATTTTTTCCTGTTTGCCTATCTTTTCCTCGTCTGCGCCGTCATCAATCAATTTCTTGATTTTAGCCTTGACCTCATCGGCATTGGGCAGGAATTCATGCAGGGGCGGATCGAGAGTCCTGATCGTGACCGGAAGACCTTCCATAGCTTTGAAAATTCCGGTAAAATCAGATTTCTGGAAAGGCATAAGCTTATCCAGCGCGGCCTGACGCTCTGCGGTAGTGTCGGCCAGAATCATCTGTTGCACAACAGGCAGACGATCCTCGGCGAAGAACATATGCTCGGTACGGCAGAGCCCGATGCCTTCTGCACCGAACCTCCGTGCAGTCGTAGCATCATTGGGAGTGTCGGCGTTGGTTCGTACACCCAGGGTTCGATATTCATCCGCCCAGTCCATGAACTCGCCGAACTCACCCGTCAATTCCGGCTCAATAGTCGGTATCTCGCCCAACATCACTTCGCCAGTAGTACCATTGATTGTAATCATGTCGCCTTCTTTGACGATCAGTGTACCAATCGCAAACTGGCGCTGTGATTCATATACCCTGATGTCTTCGCATCCGGCCACACAGGGCTTGCCCATGCCGCGGGCAACAACAGCAGCATGCGAAGTCATACCACCGCGGGATGTCAGGATCCCTTCGGCCGCGAACATGCCATGAATATCATCAGGATTTGTCTCGGTTCTGACCAGGATAACCTTCTCCCCACTTTCACTGGCTTCCACAGCCTGATCAGCCGTAAATATAACCTTTCCGCAGGCGGCTCCGGGCGAGGCAGTCAGGCCTGTAGCAACAACGTCATACTCGGCCTTTGGATCGATACGAGGATGCAAGAGCTGATCCAGATCCTTGGGGACTATGCGCATCAAAGCCTCTTCCTTGCTGATCAGCTTCTCCCTGACCATATCCACTGCAATCTTCACTGCTGCTGGAGTTGTGCGCTTCCCGGCACGGGTCTGCAGCATGTACAGCTTGCCTTCCTGAATCGTGAATTCAAAGTCCTGCACATCCTTATAGAACTTTTCCAGTTTGTTTGTTATATCAACCAGCTGCTTGTATACGCTGGGCATCTCCTTCTTCAATTCAATGATGGGCTTGGGTGTACGAATGCCGGCAACCACGTCCTCGCCCTGAGCATTTGTCAGATACTCGCCATAGAACTCTTTCTCTCCGCTGGAGGGATTACGGGTGAAGCCCACCCCGGTGGCAGAGGTATCTCCCATATTGCCATAGACCATGGTCTGGATATTCACTGCGGTACCAAGATCACCGGGGAGATCATTTAGCTTGCGGTATGTAATTGCACGAGGATTGTTCCATGAACGGAAGACCGCATCCCGGGCCATCTCAAGCTGTTTCCAGGGATCCTCGGGGAATTCCTCCCCCGACTTATCCTTGACGATTTTCTTGAAACTCTTAATTATCGACTTGAAATCATCGGCCGAAAGCGAGGTGTCCTGACGGATCTTGCGCTGCTTCTTTTTCTTGGTTATGACTTCTTCAAAGATATCCTTATCAATACCCAGGACAACATTGCCGAACATTCCAATGAAACGTCTATAGTTGTCATATCCGAAGCGTTCATTATCGGTTTTCTTAATTAAACCTTGCAGGGTCTCGCTATTTAAACCCAGGTTTAAGACCGTATCCATCATCCCCGGCATCGAGAAAGCCGCGCCGGAACGCACCGAAACAAGAAGAGGGTTTTCGGGATCGCCGAACTTCATGCCGGTATCCTTTTCCAGCTTGGTCATGGCTTTCTCGATCTGCTCATCCAGACCGTCCGGGACCTGCATATTGTTATCATAGTATTCGCGGCAAACATCGGCTGTAATCGTGAACCCGGGAGGGACGGGAATCCCGGCATGAGTCATATCCGCCAGACCTTTGCCTTTACCCCCCAGGAGATATTTATCCTCTTTATGGCCCTCGGCTTTGCCTGCGCCAAAATAATAAACCATTTTCATCTTAGATGTCTTTGTCCTTTTAGTTGTAGTTGTTTTTTTGGTTGTCTTAGTTTTTTTGGCTGCCGTCGCTTTTTTATCAGCCTTCGCCTTTTTGGCTGTTTTAGCCTTTTTAACTTTTTTGGCAGCTTTAGCCTTGGTGGCTGTCTTTTTAGCTACTTTTTTGGCTTTTGTTGATTTAGCCATCTTCGTCTTCGAGACCTTTTTAGCTTTCGGTTTTTTCTTGGATGTTGCCCTCTTTTTGGGCTTTTTCGCCTTTGCAACCATATCCTCTCCATTATGTTAAAATTTTCTGCCTAATTACAAAAAATTATGCCAAAACGCAAGCTTAATTTGAAATGGACACACTAATCCATCAGGATATAGAACTGGATTGGATAATGTTGGTTCAAAAATAGCGCAAAAAAGCCCTACATTGTGAAAAAGCGCTCACCCTTTATAATATCATTCAGAAGCCTGAGAGTCTTTTCAACCGGAGCATGCATGAGATCGTGAGTATTCACGGTCTGTTTGTACTTTTCACGGACGAATTCCACCCCATTTGCACCCTTCACCCCAGCCTTCTGTTTCTTCTTGTGGGTCAGGTTATAGAGTCTCTGGTACTCTTTGGCTTTTTCCTTGTGGGCTAAGTAATACCTGCGTTGGTACTCCCGCCGGGCCTCACGAGCCTCTTCAGGCGTTTTGTACTTTCTGCGTCGTCGAGGCTTTGATATATTAATCTTAGCCATAACACCTTCCTTGGTTAAAGATTAACCAGTCCAAAACTCGAAGATGTGAGCCAAAAAGATTGTCAATGTAACTAATTTAATACGAATGGGTTGTCATGTCAATAAATTTTTGTCGATTTTTACAAAAAGTTTATGAAAAATCGAAAAATCTATTTTATTGACAATTAAACGATTATGAAACGTATTAAATGCTCATACATTTGTAATCATACAAATATTGCCCCACTTGCCCTTCACACAACAATCCTCTGTCTCACATTCGTTTAAGTTAACTAATTCCTCATACACAGCGGGAGCTCAGACACTCCCGAAAAATATCTCTATTACGTCCTTCAAATAAGCAATTCTATTCACAAAGAGCGAAATACGAGCCATAACGGTAAAACCGAAACTTGCACCGAAGCCGATCATGAGAACCCATATACCGATCTTGGCCAATCCTCCAAAAAGGCCCTTGTGTTCCTTGGAGAAGAAGAAGTAAATCACTCCGCAGATAACTCCGATCACAATGAAGATATTCCAGAACTCCGCGGCGCTGCCAAATCCGACAGGAACCATTGTGGCGGAAAGCTGCCGGTTCACAAAGTTCTGCATATTAAGCGGGATCGCCAGGCCGCTGCCGATGCCGATGTACACCGCAATCGGATAACGTGATACCCAGGCCAGCTTGCGCGAGAAGCGAAACCACATCATTATTCCCAGAAGACCCGGCAGGATATAGAACCATTCGTTGGAAAAATTATAAAATACCGTATCGATCAGTTTCGGCTTCAAGCTGGTCCAGAATAGAAGAACCACGAAATAACCCGCCGACACTCCTACAACCAGATGCTCGGCGAACTTATAGAATGGATTGTCCTTATACAGGAAGGAGAACGTAAACAGGGTTAAGACCAATCCGAGTAGGTACCATAATAACGGTAATATAAATGTCTCTTGCATTTTCTATCCCTCCTTCCTATACCTGCTGGCTCACTGTTGCTTTTTTGCGCCTGTCGGAAAGGAAGTACCCCAGATTTCCGAGGACGATGAATAGTATAATTGTCAGGTGGGCCACCACCTGCGCCGGCATACCCTCCTGGGCCTTACCTCCCTGGAAATCGACCAGCGTTTCATATTCCGCCGCACCTTTCCAACCGCCAATCAGGCCGAAGATCTGCCCCGACTGCAGATACTGATAATAGTCGGCGCCCATAACTCCGGTCAGACCTAACGCCAGCGGCACACCATAACGGCCGTTGCCGTAAATAAGCCAGAAATCGGCGGTATTACCGGCGGTAATATCTATCGCCAGTTTAATATCATTGTAATTACGCACTCCCTGCATGATATTCAATTCTCCCAGGGGCGTATTGTAATAGTCTTGCGGGAAATACAGCCTGAAGTTCTGGCCCATGCCAAGGATAACCAGGGCAGGATAAGGCTTATATCCAAGGAAGCAGTAATCAATACCATACTCCCAGTCTTTCTTGTATGTTTTATCGCGGTAACGATTGTCACCAGACTTTTCATACATTTCCTGGTTGTACTCCCTGAACCTGTCGATTTTCTCCGCGTAAGTTCCGGATGCGGTTCTGAGAATATTTTCCGCCATCCCGGCCCCGTACTGGGAGAGAGTCACACCTATTACTTTAACCCCCCGTCTCTGGCAATGCTCGAGAATAGCGAACGACATCGGATGCAGCTCAGCCAGAGCATTGGGATCATAATCGAAGGCTATCAGAATCTTGTCGCCTTCGTTCAGTGATTCGATCCTGTCATAAATCGATTTTACTTCTGATGTAATTGTAACAGGCACGTCAAACCTGGTCAGGAATGCGATAACCACCACAACCGCCAGAAAGAGATAAACCCAGCGCCTGTCCAGTTTTGAGATCTTTTCAAAGAAATCCATTTCAGGCACCTCCTAATCTCTTCCCATATAACCGCGTTCAACGCCCAGCAGGACCTTCACGGCGGTAGCCACCATACCCAGACCCACACCGATAAAGATTGCGCGTTTCGCAGCCATATTTGGTATTTTTAAAAGCCAGCTCGACAAGTCTGAAACTGCACCTGAAATCGGTCCCAGCGGTACAAACCTTATCATGATAATCAGGGCCGCTACCAGCAGAATCGTCGATAGAAGCGACCTGGCCCGGAAGGCACGATAGGCCGCCGAAGCTATATAGAAGGCCAGCAGAGAGAACATGGTGGCCTGGATCGGGATCATTATATTATCAAAGAATTGCACATAGAAATAATTCCGCAGGTAGCCTCCCAGTAGAAGGATATCGCCAGACTCAAGGGAGGCGCCCGGCTCGAAATCGAAATTGCCCCGGTTCGAAAAAGTGGCAATGTTGTTGGACAATTCATTGGCCGAGATCAATGCCGTTCTGCCATTTTCAGTTATCATTCCGGTGGTCACATCCACAGGGTTACGGCCGGAGAAGAAACGATTGGCGTTGCCAAAACCGCCTTCACCGTTATTCCTGTGTACCCAGAGCATGTTATCTCCGAGACTGGCTACAACGAGATCGCGAAACTCGTCATCGTTGATGCTTCCGCCGGCGACAGCTGTGGGCCGGATCCCGGTCTGATANNTTCTGAGTATGTGCAGTATACCCGGTTCGTCGCCTTTGCTTTCGGTCACAGCCAGGTCGATCCATCCGTTTTCATCAAAGTCGCCGGTAGCCAGCGCGGTGATCTCACCGCCATCCACCGCGAAATTCTGAGCGCTCTGGAAGGTACCGTTGCCCTCTCCAAACAAAAGCGAAACATTGCTCGAGCCTTCATTTGCAACAACTATATCATTTACGAGATCTCGGTTGAAATCGGCGGCATATACATCAACAGGTTTAGTCCCTACATTGTAGGTGCGCGCATCTGCAAAGGTACCATCGCCATTATTGATAAGGACAGAAATATTATTGGATGCGCTGTTGGCAACAACCAGATCGTTAAGAGCGCCATCGCCATCGAAATCACTCCGTGCAATAGCAACTGGAGTCCCTCCAACCGCATAGCCCACAGGTTTCTCGAATTTGGGTTTGCCTACATTGAAGATCGAGTCAAGTTTTCGGTCCGGCGTGATCCTTTTTCGTTTGCGTTCAAAATCCCCGGGAGTGCTGCTGTTAATGATTACACTGACTTGATCCGTATTCTGGTTGGGGACTGCTATATCAAGATCATTATCGCCGTCCAGATCAGTCAAGACAATATCGCTCGGGGTCTCGCCGGCCGGATAAGTGTAAGCGGATATAAACAATCCATTGCCGCGATTCTTAAATATTGACACATTATCACTGGCGTAGTTGGCGACCACAATGTCGTTATCCTGGTCGAAATCGACATCACCGACAGCCACACCTTCTGGCTGGTCACCGACATTGCCGACCCGCCATGGCCACCATCCGAAGAACAACATGGCAACCAGGCCGATCAAAATGACCCAGGAGTAAACCCATCCCGGCGCTTTCCGCCGTATCTTATCCCAGGATACACGTACCAGGGACCAGATACCCAGTGCCAGCGCGAAGATGCCGATGATGATCGTGAAGTCGATCATATATTCATAAAAGAACTCTGATTCTTCGCGGGGGATGAAATACTGGATCATCATGAAAAGGCCGGTGATCAATACTATTTTTAAAGGAATCCACTGCTTCATATCATCACCTCACTTATAGTCTAACCGTAGTGGCTTCGATAAATTGATCCCAGCCGAACGTTGCCGCTATTACACCGGCAATAACCAGCACAATAAAGATGGCCTTGCCCCAATCCTCGGCCTTGAGTGAACCGAGAAGAGTTGGCTCTCCGCTCAAGTAGGCGCTGGCGGCATAAAGTTCTTCACCGATCAGCGTGTAGTCACAGGCCACAATGAAGAACGGCAGCTGGGCCACCTGGTCGGTACCGGCAATCTGGATCGACCCTGCCAGAGATCCGGTTTCCGCCAGAAGCAGTGATTCAGCATAAAATATTCCCAGATAAAAGTTCGATGCGGGAAGCTCTCGAAGCATCATACCGTTAACCGCCGCCACATAGGCGAACTGACTCTGTGTGACGAAGAAGACCTGGTCCTCATCATAAGCATCAGGCCGCCCAGCCTCGGCATATGAATTCTTCACAACCTCTTGAGCCACGGTCATCACGATCGGATCATAGCAGGGCACCATCAGGGAGCTTTGATGATCCGCTACCCTGCGGGCCACTCGTCCCAAAATCGTGAAAGAACAGATTGTGGCGATATCCGATGCAGTTCCCAGACCGAGAACATAAAGGATCGGCTTTCCCATTTCCGTGGCACGTCCAATCGCCTCGTCTACCGCATTAATTCCTGATAGAGGTCGGACATAAAGCTTGGTATCCTCGCCTTTTGTTCTGCGTACGAACCACCCGACGAGAAATCCGATCGCACCGATACTGATGGCTAAGCCTATGCTGCCAAAAATCGCCCCGGGTATCGCATAAAGGAACCATAAACCATTAACCGACGCTCCTGTAATTAATCTGATCAGAAGGAACAGCCATATAATGATGACAATAATAATCGGCCACATGACCAGAAATTGCTTCATATCTATCTGACCGCCGGCAACAATTACGAATGCTACGGAAAACGAAGCAAAGATCAAAACCGCCACAGCTACAGGGGCCTTACCGGTGTGGAACCATTCTCCATTAGCCTGAACCGGACCATAAACCTCTGACTCGCTCTTCACATCCTCATCGGCAACGGCGGCAATCTTGTACCAGTAATCCTCGCCGTTTGGCATAGGATCAGGTCCGCCCGGAGCATCTCCCCGATCGGTATAAGTTGTGACTCCATAGGGAACTGCTCGCCGAAGTTCGTATTCGATTTCACCTTCAACCATCTCGCCCCGCCAGATCTCATATCCGGTTACATAATTCCCGGTACCATCATCGTCGGGAGAAAGCTTCCATTCCAGGTCAATCGCATGTCCATGGTCGTTCTCTGCATCCTTGACCTCCACGATTTCAGGAGGAGCAGGAGGTGGAATTTGCGGTTCTTCTTGAAGCGTATCCGTCTCCATGGAAGCCTCACCAGATTGATCCGGCGCCTGGGCAAATACCGACGTCGCCATAAACAGCAGTATTGCCAGGAGCAGTAATTTCAATCGCATCTGGAAAAGGCAATCTTTCATAAGCACCTCTAAATTATTGATTATTTGATTAATCCAAGCCAATCGCCGAAAAGATAGGTCATCCTTCCGGCCAAAAGTGATATTCTTGCCATTACGGTATATCCAAAACCGGCTCCAAAGGTTAACATCAGAACCAGAATTCCAAGTCTTGCAGCGCCGCCGAAAAATCCTTTGTGCTCTTTGGAAAAGAAGAAATATACCAGTCCGCAGAGCACACCTATAAAAATAAATATATTTGAAAAGCTGCCCCAGAAACTCACGCCGGCATCAGTTTTATCCACTAACGGAAGGATGGTATTGTTGACCTGCTGGATAAAATCGGATCGCAGGTAGCGAATCAGGTTCAGACCGGCAGTGGTTCCTACGATAAATGCCAGGGCCCAGCGGGAAATCCATCCGCCTTTGGGTGAGAGGCGCATCAGGAGCACTATTCCCAGAAAGAGCGGAATCAAAAACCAAAAACTCGGTTCCTTTTCCGCCAGAGCTGGCAGGACGCCCTTTACCGCTCCCGGCCAGAGTTTGGCCACCAGATTCGGCACCATAGTGCCCCAGAAACCCATGGTCATCCAGTAAGCCGCAGAAACACCCACAAACAGATGTTCCGCGAATTTATAATAGGGATTGTCCTTGTAAAGAAATGACATGATGAAGAGAGTCAGAAAAGCTCCGGAAGTAATGAATATTCCATCCCGCAGCGACCCTCTGTCCATTGTCACTAGATAGACACTCAGCACGATGGCGGAGAGTACGATTACAAATATGATCCACTTAATGGTTTTTGGATTCACAGTCCTTATTTCTCCAGAGTCAATTTGCGTTCCTTACCGCGATACATGAAGTACATCACATTTCCGAAAACTATAAAGAGCATTATAACGATATGCGCAACCATCTGCGCGACCATCATATTCATTCCCGGAGTAGGGGTCTTCGCGAATGCATCCGGATATGTGTTCAGCACATGACTTTCATATTCGGCCGCGCCCTTGATCCCGCCCAGGAGCCCGACCATCTGATTGGGATAATAGGGATAAAGCTGGGGAGCCGAGACAGCAGTGCAGGCCCCGCCGATCGGGATCTGACCCGGGTCACCGGCAAACAGGATCCACTCCTTGATACCGGGGAATCCGCCGCCGAAGGACACGATCAAATCCATATCTTTCAAGCTGGCCACTTGCTTCATGATCGGAATCTCTTCGATATCGGTACCGTTAGCATCGGTGCTGTACATGCGCTTCATATCGTCCACGATCACACGGATCAAGCCCTGGTTGCCCGCTTTATATCCGAGATTAACATAATCTATGCCATATTCATAATTGGGGAATTCCGGTTCCAGTACCTGTTCCACAGTCTGAACCGTAAGGCTTTGCCCTGTGGCCCAGACCGCCATGAGGTAGACTTTAAGCCCCTTCAGACATGCATGACGCAGAATAACATCAACCATAGGCTGAATTTCAGGCGCGGTAGTTGGACCATAATCAAACGACATCAAAAGACGTGATCCGGGGGGCAAATCATCTATTTTGTCATACAACGCCAGGACTATGGGCGAAGGCTCTTCCTCAAACCGCAGTCCCAGGAGCAGCGGGATAATCACCGCAAGTGCAATGAAGATGAAGATATAACGGCGGTCGATAAACTGCAGCCGTTCCAGAAGACCCGCTTTATTTTTCGTATCGTCAGGCATAAAATCCCTTTATTTGCTGTCAGCACCCAGATAGGTTCTTTCAACGCCCAGTATTAATCTCAGTGCCATCGATATAACACCCAGCGCAATCCCGATCAAAATCGCCCTCTGTCCCGCAAGGTTGGGCACATCCATTATCCAGTCTGTCAAGGTCGGGACGAAATTAAAGGCTGTGGCCATAAAACCAATACCCGCTCCGGCAAAGAAGTCTGCGATCAGGCTTGGCGCGGGAGTGCGTCCCAGAAGAATCACAAATGCCGCTATCAGCAATATGGATGCGTCGATATTTTTCGCCCGGAAGGCCCGATATGAAGCTGAGGCCACAAAGAATGCCAGCAGCGCATACATAGTACCCTGCAGGGGCGTGAAGATCGAATCATACAGATCGGCAAAAAGCGATCCTGCCGCAGTAACATCTCCCTGAATTCCCTCAGGATTACCGATCTTGAAAAGCCCGGCTGCAAGCATCACAAAAAATCCCAGCAGGGTTACAATCGAGAACTGCCAGTCGGTTTTCTTCCTGTAGACTTTGGAAAAATGTACGCGGCAGAGGTTGCCACCGCCCAGAATGAACGCGAAGACGGCTATAATATCGAAGTACAGTGAAAAATCCTCACCCAGATTGCCGAACGGCCTGTGGGGTATAAATTCTGCCACCACCAGTACGGTGCCGACAAAAAATGTTATCATTATAGGTACTGTTCTACGCCACATATTCTCTTACGCCGAAAACCACGATTTAATCATGTCAGTTATCTCTACAAAAGTCTCACTTCCGGTCAATGCGGCAAGTGTCGCAAATGCTGTTCCCAGTATGATAAATACCATTGCAATGAATTTACCCACATCCTGACCCTTGAGAGAGCCAAGCTGTTTGGGTTCGCCCGAGAGGTAAGCCGAGGCCGCGAATAATTCCTCACCGATTAAGGTGTAGTCGCAGGCGGCCACAAAAAACGGCAACTGGGCAGGCATGGCAGTCCCGGCTATCTGGATAGCGCCGATTGAGTTGCCGGTTTCGGCCATGATCAGAGATTCGGCAAAAAACGCACCCAGATAGAAGCAGGTGGCCGGTTTCTCCCTGACCATGATCCCGTCGACAGCAGCCACATATCCGAATTGCTCGTCGGTGATATAGTGCACCATATCATCCGAATATGCATCCGGACGTCCTGCTGAAAGATAGGCCTCTTTTATTGTCTCACGTGCGGTGGTCATCACGATCGAACGCGATACGGGCATATTTATCTTGGTATCATATTCTGCAATTGTCTTGGCTACACGTCCCAATATAGTAATCCCGGCAACCGTCTGGACATCATCCATATCCTGAATGCCGGGAATAAATAGAATCGACTTGCCCATTTCGGTGGCGCGGCCGATAGCATTCTCTATCGCCTGCAAGCCGCCGATGCGACGCAGGAAGAGCTTTCTTCCCCCTCGCGCCATGGCAATAAAAATTACCACTGACGTACAGATGATTAGGCCGATAATGAGCGTATCCAGATCTTTCGAATTGAACCATTGAGCGCTCGACTTAACCGGTCCGACTACATTGGAGGTACCCAGGATTTCATCCTCGAAAGAGGCCATCAAATTCCGATCATACTCCGCCAGCATGGACACATCTTTAATGCCAAGCTCGGTGAACTCGGGAAACTGTTCCATAAGAGGATCGATTTCTTCTCGGGTGAGTCTGACCTCTCCCTGATATTTCGGGAATGTAACTACCTTATAATAATATCCTGTACCGTCTTTGGTGCCTTTATCGATATATAATGTATCCTGATGATTGGCAACGCCCACGATATGGAAATCGAAAGCCGGATTCTGCGAACGCAGGATAATATATTTTGAGACCAGACCATCATCAGCAATATCATCTGATGAAAGATCCCAGATTAATTCAATTTCTCCACCGGCATCATCCGGACTGTCCTTTACCTCGAGATCTGTTACCGGGGCCAGCTTGGGAATCTGGTAAGCGTCTTCCTCTTGGACAGTTGTGTCTGATATTTTCTCTTCAGTCTGGGCAACTGCAGAGAAGCAAAACAGAAAGTGAAACAGTAAGGTGAAAATCGCAGCTTTTAATTTTAACATTTTCCAGACACAAAAAAGGCCGCACATATCCATATGTGGGGCCACCATAATGTAATTTATTTAAAAATTTTTATTTTCAAAATTTATGCCTCATCAATGGCCACGGCCAATATAAAAACTGACGCTTATTATAACTATTTCCGGTTCGAGAAGTCAAGTAATTTATGGCATTTCATCAATTGCAAGAAGAATAAAATAGACACAGCTCAATCATAATATCTGGGAGCAGGTCTGCAAACTTGAATGAGAATTAAGAGAATTCTGGAGATTTAATGCGGGATCATCTGACTACCTTCAGCCACTCGACCAGAAGAAAATCGATTCTTCCGATCAAGAGCGACATACGGCTCATGACAGTATATCCGAATGAGGCGCCGAATGTGACCATCAAGAACCAGGTGCCCACTGTGGCGGCACCTCCGAAAAATCCGGTATGTTCCTTTGAGAAGAAGAAATATATCAATCCACAGAAAACACCCATGAAAATTATCAGTCCGGTAAGATTCAAGGGCATCGAAAGGCTGTAGTATGTTCCCAGCCCGCATGCAGCGAGAGCGATAGCAAAGAAGAAAAGTTTTGTGGGTGTGGGCAGATCTATGGTACTGCTGCGCCCGAAGAGTATGAATCCCAGGGAAACCACAAGNNGGGAAACCACAAGCACCGCGAACACAAGAACATTCCCGATAATCACGCCGCCCGACTGAACCCATCCAATCGATTCCGGGGAAGTCACCACCGGCTGAATCGTACTGCCTATTTGACGCACAGCATTGGAAACCAGATAATTGATCAGGTATAACCCTGCGGTTCCACCCACCACCACCGAGAGCGGCCAGCGGGAAATCCATCCAATCGGAGGGACAAGACGCAAAAGCATCATAAGTCCCAGAATTCCGGCACCGGTATATAGCAGATTATAATCGAATTGTCCCTGGAGAAGACTCTGCACCGCCGGACTCCAATTGGTCCAGAACTTTGCATGCAGGCTCTGCCAGAAGAGCGAGGCAAACCAGTATCCGGCCGAAAGACCGACAAAAATGGCCTCAGAAAATTTATACCACGGATTGTCCTTATATAAAAAGGACATTATGCCCAGAGTCAAAAACGCTGCAATCCAAACACCTATAATATCGGAGCTCATATTATCTACTCGCCTTGAGTTTATCCTTGCGTCCAATTACAAAATAGGCAATGTTCCCGACCACGATGAAGAACATCACAACCGCGTGTGCGATCGTCTGCGAAAACATGTATTTCGTGCCCTTATCCTTATATTCAACTCTTCCGCCATCGCCCTTTGCAAACACACCCTCGAGTTCAGCGGCCCCGCGCATACCGCCAGCCAGCCCCACAATCTGCCCCGAATTATAATAGGGATAAACCTGAGGCGCCTGAACCGCGGTATTACCTGCACCAAGACGGACATGAAACCGGTCAACAGCTATCTGCACCCATTCGACAGTTCCCGGATAACCGGCGGAAAAATTAATGGAAAAATCTATGTCGTTGAAATTTTTTATACCGCGCATTAAAGGAAGCTCTTCATATCGGTTGCCAGCGTAATCATTCTTGAACATGTCATAAAAAGACGAGCCCATCCTCTGAATCACGAATTCATTTCCAGCCTGATAGCCAAGGTTCACATAATGTATCCCGTAAACATATTCGGATTCATCGATATCATCCTCCGCGAAGGCCCGGTTGAGCGCCATATTGGCCTGTATCGGTCCCTGGGGCCAGAGTCCCATGATAATTATGCGTAGCCGCTTTTTCAGACAGTATTTCATGATCGCATCTGCCATAGGCTGAAGCTCCGGAGCAGACGGTGGATCATAATCGAATGACATCAAGACCTTGGAATTGGGCTGCAGTTTATCAAGCGCATCATATAATCCCTGTACCTCGCGCGAGATCGAAAGCTCGAAATCGACATTCAGGAACATCGGTACGGCTAAAGCGAGAAAGACGAAAAGAAAAATCCAACGTCTGTCTATAGCCAGAAGCGCTTTCCAAAAATTCATCAATCACTCCCCAGGTATGAACGTTCGATACCGAGAATTATGCGCAGGGATGTCGAAACAGTCCCCAGCGCAATACCGATCAGAATCGCCCGCTGACCGGCAGTATTCAGTACCTGCATTATGAAATCCGAGATCGTCGAGAGGATCTTCCAGTCGGCCGGCAAAAAGCCAAAAATCAGTTCGTCAAAAAGAACCCGTCCAGATAGTACCAGAAAGGCCGCCACCAGGAGCAGTGTGGCCTGAAAATTCCTGGCCCTGAAGGCACGATAAGAGGCCGAAGCGACATAAAAAGCCAGCATTGCAAACATGGTCGCAGAAAGCGGGGTGTAAACATTATTATAGAGCCAGTCAAACTTGGTGCCCGGCTCCTGAAATCCCGGTCCCTCCGATATCCCCACCAGTGCCATGGTCAACCATGAAATGATTATTACCAGCGAGAAAAACCAGTCCTTCTTGCGTTTGGATACGCTGAGAAAAGAAAGCTTCAGCAGATTTAACGCACCGAGCCAGATTGCGGAGGCGGCAATAATAGAAAGCCAGTCACTGAACAGGGCTTCGACTTTGTCGAATGGTGTGTGGGGTATAAAATACTGGATTATATAAGCTATACCGACAGTCGCTGTAATTATTAATGGAATCTCTCGTCTCATAAGATCTTACACCCTGAATAATGACGCAAAGTCAAACCATCCAAACGTCTGCACGATTACACCCACTGCCAGAGCTATTAATAAAAGAGCCTTGCCAATATCCTGTCCCTTGAGAGAACCCAGAAGCTTCGGCTCTTTAGAAAGATAAGCGGAAGCGGCAAAGAGCTCCTCGCCGATAAGGGTATAGTCGCAGGCCGCCACAAAAAACGGAAGCTGGGCAGGCATGGCTGTGCCTGCAATTTGAATTGCATCAATCGAATTACCTGTCTCGGCCAGAATCAAAGACTCTGCATAAAATGCGCCCATATAGAAAATAGTGGCCGGTCTCTGACGCACCATCTTACCATCAATTGCGGCAGCATACCCGAACTGATCATCGGTCAGATAATGCACCATATCTTCATCAAAAGCCTCTGGACGGCCGGCATTTGCATATGCTTCCTGGACAATCTCACGCGCCGTCACCATAACCAGCGAACGCGAAACCGGCACCTCCAGTTTGGTATCCATCTCGGCCGTCAAACGCGCGACACGTCCCAAAATCGTCACACCGGCAATAGTCTGAATATTCTGCATATCCTGGGTACCGGGAATGAAGAATATCTCCTTGCCCATCTCCGTCGCCCGTCCAACCGCTTCTTCGACGGCATCCAGACCGGCAATTTTCCTGATAAACAGCTCTTTTCCCTTGCGGGCCTGACGAATGAAATACAATATGAAGAACGACAAAACTACCGTTATAACAAGGACATTCACACGCCGCATATTCAGCCATGATTTCTTAGTCTTGACCGGCCCGGCCACATCAGTCCTGGCCATCAGGCCCTCACCCAGATATCTTCCGATGGTAATCAACTGATATGGATCTGAAGTCAGGGAACTTTGCAGATAAAAGCTGAAATACGGCGTGAACGGTGAAATGAGATTGCTTGCTGCAAAAGTTAGCGCAATTTCCTCAGGTCCGGCCAGTTCGGTGCCGGCGCTGAAATTTTCCCAGATAGATTTTTGAGCCAGATCAGATTGATAGCCGTTAAGATCTAAGTAATAACTATAATTCTGAGACAGCATCGAGAGAATCACCCCATGGGGATTCAGAGAAATCCAGGGGGCCAGCGTTTTGAACCTCTCCATCTGTTTTACCATCATTATGCTGTTCCAGGGAATCGGCCTGAAGATATATTTAAATGGGTATGCAGCCAGCTGGTATTCATAGCTGTCTTTATTATTAACCGAATTATCGAAGGCCGACCGACTCTGATTGGTTGCCGTGCTGATAAAATTGAAATGTTCTTCACCTGCCACCCTTCTTCCAATCACATATTTTTCCACCAATCCCCGTTTACCCCAGAGATTATCATCCGGTGAAAGCCTCCATGTCAGGGTCAGTGATCCGCCGTTGTCATTAGGGGTATCCTTGACTTTAAAATCTGTTGGCGGTTCAAGCTGGAAACGCTGCGAAAACTCTGTATTGATATTTGCGGGCGGATTATCCTGTGCAGGAAGGAGATCTGCGGAAGCAAACAAGCACCAGAGAGAGATGATCAGAATTCTTTTTATCAGCATTACTTTCCTGAGGATGCTAATTAGAAATACCAGGGCTGTTCAAGCTCCTTCAGACAGCCACGAATTAACGACCAATTTATCATAAGTCAAGCCTAAAAGCTTCAGCCTTCTATTAATTCAACATTGGCTCTTGGAATTATGGCCTTCTTGCCCTCCTGAAATTCGACCTCCAGCACACGAGCTTTAGATTCTGAATCGAGCTGCTGCAGGGCAGGCGGAAGGTCGGATACGGTACCGATCTGACCAAAGTAAGGCTGACGGATTACCCGGATCGGCGACCCCACCTTCAAACCTTCGGTAAGGGCCACTTCCTCTGCTCCGGTCTCCGCGATTTCACCGCTTAAGGGTATTACCACCTCGGGACGGATTACACCGGCCCTGATCTGCGTGGCACCGTTAATACAGGCCATTATCCCTTCTTTAGATTTTAGAAGTTCGAATGTCTTCTCCGCCATGGCGATTTCACCGAAGCCCTCGGTAATGACGAGCGTCACTCCCAGTTCCTCGTTTCCGGTTATAGCGACTCCGATATCATAGCCCAAGAATTCACGCAAATCCTTATCTGAAATACCCCCCGCTACAATTCCCGCTGCTTCTACAGATATGGCCTTCTTGACGGCGTCCGCGGTTGCCATGGAACCGCCGACCACCACACAGCCCTTACAGTTTTCATCGATATGTTTTTCTTCCAAAACTGTGGCATTATCGGGCACTACTATTTTAAGCGTACCGTGAGTTTCGCCGCCCACACCGAAAATACCCTGAACAAATGAGCCCAGCGTGGATATAGCACAACCCTCATTTTCGAAAATCTCGACTACTTCACCCTGAAGATATGCTTTGACCTCGACCGGAATAGGCTCCCCTCTCAAGAGAACCTGAC
>JABAHS010114610.1_pt3 | contig 22146 bp, 24 predicted proteins | sample 7062111 | NCBI WGS metagenome assembly JABAHS01 (sample SAMN14534600, study PRJNA622989) | marine sediment metagenome | biome: marine biome [ENVO:00000428]; feature: marine pelagic biome [ENVO:01000023]; material: deep marine sediment [ENVO:00002113]; isolation source: pool of 4 deep marine... | reverse complement strand
AATCCTAATAAGCCAAGCAAGAAGCGTGGATGGAAACTAAAAGTGGTAAGATGTGAAGACGAAGATAAGAGGTCATTTAAGAATAGGGAAGAATTGTTCACACAGATTTTTGAGGATTTGATGAAGAGAAGGCTTGCAATTTATTTCTAAGGAGCTTATGCGCTTTCCATTCGCAACTGTTACGCTTTTGTGTTATGTGAATGGAATTTGGTGATTTTCAATTACTTTTGGTTGTTTTTGGTGTTTACGCTCTCTTTTGGAGAGCTTATAATTTTCCGTGGATTGAACTCCATCTAAGATTGACCGTTCCTCTATTAGAAAACACAATGGTTTTCATTGGAAGCTACGTTAAGGGAGTTAATAAAATTTGAGACAAGAATTCTGCTTGAGACAAAATTATTAACTTTGGATTTATATTCGGTTTTGATGTGGAGTCCTTGCGGCGCTTGATTTCGACGGGTTGCGGTTCGCTGGACAAATTGTTGAATGGTGGGCTTCCTACTAATAGCATCTCTCTTGTCTACGGGGAGGCGGAGACGGGTAAAAGCTCGCTGGCTGTTCAGTGCGCCGTGAACACGGCTAGGATGGGCTATAAAACCCTTTTTATAGATTCAGATAGCGCCTTCTCTCCGAGGCGGTTGTCACAGATAGCCTACTACGATTCGGCGGAGGTTTCTTCTCTTGTAACTCTGGTGAAGCCAACAACCTTCGAGGAGCAAGCCATAGCGATAGACAACCTTGACGTGTACATAACCGAAAAAGTTGGGTTAGTGGTGGTCGACACCATTACGTCACTGTACCGTGCTGAGCTGGGAGATTCAAAGGAAACATTTGCTTTAAACCGAGAGCTAAACAGACAAGTCGCCTCCTTGGCTCAGATCGCTAAAACCCACAGGGTGGCAGCTCTTATCCTCAGTCAGGTTAGAAGCGTTTTCGCTGAGGCACACGTCAGCATAGAACCCGTAGCTACACGAGCGCTGAAGTTCTGGTCAGACGTTGTGCTTAACCTGAAACACTCAGATCAGCCTCGCGTAATAAAGGTTCTCCTTGAAAAATGTCCTAAACGCAAAAGCTCAGCGAGTTGCTATCTCCTCATCGAGAGCAGTGGCATCTGTGACTATAGCCGTAAAATCTGAATGTAAACACTGTCAAACGTTTTCGCACTCCATATCCAAAGTGCGTCACGACCAAAACAACGCTAGTCTTTATTTTCTCTATAATTCAATAATGAATAGAACCACCATGTCGATAACACTTGTTGAAGTTGCCAGTGCTTTGTATTTCATTTTGCCAGCTTATTGCGCCAACGCGGCTCCAGTAATTTTTGGCGGCGGAACCTCCATCGATTTCGGCAAAACCTTTTTGGACGGTAAGCCGATATTTGGCTCTCACAAAACTGTTCGAGGGTTTTTTGCTGGTTTGATTGTTGGAGCGTTAGTGGGTTTTGCTCAGTATGCTGCGTTTGAGGTTAACGTGTTGCTTGGGTTTCAGTATAGCGTGTTGCTTGGATTTGTGCTTTCGTTGGGAGCGTTGGTGGGCGACTTGTTTGACTCCTTTGTCAAGCGGCGGCTAGGCTTCCCTCCGGGATCCTTGTTTCCGATAGCGGACCAGCTTGATTTCGTTGTGGGAGCTCTTCTTTTTTCCTTGTTGGTTCCACCTTTACCTGGACTGCGCACTATCTTGATCGTTCTAGTAGCAACGCCTCCCATACACCTTGCAACAAATTTCTTGGCATTTCTTCTGGGTGTTAAAAGCACGCCTTGGTGAGAAATAGTGTTCCACAGTTGGAGTAGATGCGTACTTTTACCTTCTGGCAGCTTAAAGAGGCCCGCTCATCTTCATCCATAGGGTATACTCTATGAGGAGATAAGCAATAATAATGAGGACGCAACCAAGCAACAACAGAGTGAACGCCTGACGAGGCTTATAGGCATACTTTGTGCTCTGATACGTCAAAAGGAAACCTGCAATTCCGATGCCGTAGACGGTCATGACGGTTAAGCTTTCAAGAAACACCTGCTCATGCACGGTGCGAGGATAGAAAAAGAGCACTCTTCTACCCAAAGGAAACCCGATAGGTACAAAAGGCACTATGAGGTCGTACACTCCGCCTCCGAGGAGGAAAATGGAGAGAGCAACTGTGATTAGGCCGATGATGAATAGCGAAGGTTTAGCGGTTACCATTTTCCAGTAGATCTTTTGCGCGAAATATGTAAGAGATGAGAACTTCCTTCTGATTCGACTCACTTTGTTATTTCTCCTCGCTTTTCATTAGGTGCTCCGCTATTTCTCTTGCCCATGCACCCGTATACCGGTTGTTCACCAACTCACTTAAATATTGTTTCCACGAAACGTCTGATGCTTTTTTCCAGACGTTATATTTCTTCGCGATGTTTCTGTGAGCTTTCTCATGTAGCTCACAGTACTCTTTTTTAGCTTCCCTTTCGCAGACTTTGCATTTCATTGCGTTTCCTTCTCTCTTCTTTTAAGGGGCAGTCTGGATTAAAGCACAGCATCCACGGTCTTCTTCCCTTCAGTCGCACAAACACTAACGGCCACTCACATCGTTTACAGTTCTTTCGCGCCGGTTTCACTGTTCCACGTTGAGGAAGCGGAAAAGAGGTGGTGCACAGATCTTTAAAGTAGTTGGTGCAGCCAATGAAGCGCTTTCTTGTCTTTCGCGAGTACAAGATCATCAATTTGCCAGTTTTGCAGCTGGGGCAGTTGCCGATTATCCTTTCCTGCATTCTCGCCCTCTTGATGGCTTTGCTTAACGCTTGGCCTATGGTTTCCTCTCTTTTCTTAAACTCCTCGAGGACCGGCTTCAACTGGTTAACAGCTTCTACGAGTACGTTCTCCCTTTTTTCACTGTTGGTTTGAATCCGTTTCATTTTCTCTTCGAGTTCTCGAGTAAACTTCACGGAGGCCACCCTCGGGCAGTGTTTGCTGAGAATATTGGCAATGTCAAATCCTAAGTCGGTGACCACCACTCTTCGCTCTGCGACGTATCCCCTGCCATAGAGCGTTTCAATAATATCCGCCCTTGTAGCCTTGGTCCCTATTCCTTCTTTCTCCATTTTCTGGAGTAAACTGCTCGGGTTGTAGCGCGGAGGAGGTCTGGTGAACTTATCCTCTCGAACCACTCGCTTCATCTGAACCTTTTCTCCCTCTTTTAAGGTGGGGAGCAAAACCTCTTCGGCTCTTATGTAGGGCTTGTAAAAGCGTGTCCATCCTTCCTTCAAAACTCGTCTCCCCCTCAGATAAAAGCGGTGGCCGTTTACCCCTATGTAAACTTTCATGCTCTGCTTAATCGCTGGTTCACCAAAAACCGCCATGAAACGTCTGACAACTAGGTCCCAAATCCTCTTTTCGGGTTGGCTCAGCTCTCTCTCTGGCAGGTTGCCTGTGGGATAAATTGCTGGGTGTGCGGGATCCTCTTTCTTCCCCTCCACAGGCTTTAACTCGCTCTTTCCCAGAAGTTCTGAAGCTAGTTTTTTATAAGAGGCTTCCTTGCTCAAACCTTTGAGTATCGCTGTGTAGTTGATTATTGGCGGAAGTTTTTGACTGCTGGTTCTAGGGTAGGAGATTAACGCTTCGAGATAGAGCCGCTGGGCGATGTTTGAGGTTCGTCTTGGGGTGTATCTAAAAAGACTGTACGCCTCGGTTTGCAACTTGCCTAAATCAAAGGGTATCGGAGGCTTCTGTCGAAGTTTTCTCACTTTGACGGTTTCTATTTCACCGATTTTTTCTCTACACGCCTCCACCACGGCGTCTGCTTCCGTTCTCTTCTCAAAGGTTTTTGTTTCGTACTCCACCTCATACGTGGAACCCTTGATTCCCACTTCGGCGTTTATGGTCCAGTAGGGGGTTGGAACATAACTTCGAATGTCTTTCTCTCTCTTCACCAAGAATTTCAAGGTTGGACCTTGCACTCTTCCTGTGCTTAGCGTTGCGTATTTTCCACTCCAGCGTTTAGCCGCTAAGGTCAAAGCGCGTGAAAGGTTCACTCCGTACAACCAGTCTACTTCGTGCCTTGTCCTTCCAGCCTCTATCAGGGCAAAGTTAAGGTGGGGCAGAGGCTTTTCGTAGGCTTTTTCTAACTCGCGTTTCGTTAGCGTGGAAAACTTCATTCTTTTTGCTACGTTCTCCTTGTTGGCGCAGGCGTATTTCAATAGGCAGTAGCCGATGAGGCTTCCCTCTAAGTCGTAGTCGCAGGCAGCGATAAACCCGTCCGCATTGCTCGCCAGCTTTGAAAAAACCTCGATCCATGCACGGGTTTGTTTTGCACCCCTTTCTACCGAGTATCGCGGCGCCCATTTAAAGCTGAAAACGGGGTAGTAGTTTCTTCTTCCTCTTTCGTGGACCACCGTGTACAAGTGTCCTAAGGCAGGGACCACAACAAGCTTTCGGTCTCTATGGGCAAGGAAGTAGGGCACCCCATTGTCCTCAACCTTCTCAGGTTTTCCCTGAGTATCAAGCGCCTTCGCTATTCTTTGGGCGGCATCCGGCTTTTCGGTGACGATCAGCGTGTATTTTTCCATTTTAGGGGGCTCTCCCCTTTTCTTCACAAGATGCACGGAAGTTATTTATAGTTTATGAAGATTGTATCTTTATGTTTAAGGATGTGGGATTGTGCCTCAACGGGTGGTTTGCAAGCAGTGTGGAACAATTCTCTATGATGGTATGGATTTGAGACCCCCTGACGAAATTATTCAGGATTGCAACGGAAAATGCCCGAAGTGTGGCAAAAAGTTGTCTTTCACCCCGAAAAAAATTGAAGTTAGACCCGCTGAGTAGTTTGGAAAGAGTAACTACGAAATGTAGGTAATTCGTTCCTCTTCCATTTGACGCATCTTCTGCGCATACGCTTCTCTTCGCTTCTCAATCTTACGCATCTTCTCTACTATTTCGTCAGACTTTTCGATCTCTCCTTCCAACCCACTCAAATCCACCTTGAGGCCCAGTATTTTTTGCAGTACGTAGAGAACGCTTTTCGCCGCCCTCGGATCCCGCAGATAGCCACAGGTCTCCCCTAGCAGACAGAGCGCATCTATGTTTCTGAATCTAGCCAGGCCCAGAAGCAGGCCAGCTGTTCCAACAATAGGGTTTCCCGCGGGACTGACTACCGCTTCAGCCTGCAACGCTCTATCTAAAAGCTTAGGGTTGGTGGAAACCGCTACCACCTTTGGAGTTTCCTCCGCCTCTTTGCGGTATCCTCCAATTGTGACAGCCATCTTCACGCCGTATTTTTCAGCGAAGTCAAGTATGCAACTGGACACGTTGTACTGTCCCTCAATTGTCTGCGCTTGATGGTCTCCAGTTAGGAGTATGAGATCGTTTTCTCCAGTCTCGTTTTTCCAGAAGTAAAACTCCCCGCGTAGAAGCCTCACGCTTCCCTTTTTGTTGACAAGAACATAATAGGGGAAGTGAGGGGAATACAACTCTGCAAGTTTTTTTGCTTTCAGCTGCTTTATCAGGTATCGTGTAGCTATTCTTCCAACCATTCCTAAGCCGGGAAGTCCCTCTATCAAAACTGGTTTCTTCAATTCAGGTTTCATCTTTTCTTTTATGATCGTCTTTTCCATCTTAACTTGAACTCCTCATCGCTAGCCTGTATTTTGCATATTTGTCGTCGGGGGAAAATTTGGGTGGGTGAGGTATGCGCACCTTTCCTCCGCAGTGTGGGCACTTCTCTTTTTTCAACGTGTATTCCTCGCATTTCTCACACTTTCTAAGCAGCCACACCACTACTTTTCCCTCTTAAAAACGCCTTGCCCTCCAGCTTTTTCCATTTTTTTTATAGCTGTTTCCGTAGCCTTCGCTAGGATTCTCTCCGCCTCTTTGTAGTCCTCAGCTAAGACTTCTATTCGGTATCTCGGCGGTGATACGACGTAGACACGAACTTTTGCCCCTCTAGGCTTTTGGACATTCTGAGCGCTTAACATGCTTTCTCGAATGAGGGTTGCCCCGTTCGGCTTTGTGCACTGAAGCTCTAAAGTCCCTCTAATCCTTACCATGGATATTCTGATTTTTTCCTTTGCAACTTCTGCGATTGTGGCAGCTATATCCTTTGGAACGCCGATCTCTAACAGAACATCTACTCCATCCCTCGCGGTCTTCTCTAAACCTTCATAGAGTCTTCCAAAGGATTCTTCAATCTTGTAGCCGGCTTCTTCGTAAATCTCTTCAATAGGTATCTTCGATTTCTCAGAGGCGCTCCGTAGCAGGCTCTCTGCCTTTCTATCTCTCTTCCAAGAGAGAATTTTCTCCTTTTTCTCGCGCTTTGTAGCCCTTCTGAGCGAGAGATTAACATGCCGCTTTTCTCTGTCGACCCTTAAAACCTTCAACACTACCTTTTGTCCTTCGCGCACAAAGCTACGAATGTTTCTAACCCACCCTGAGGAAACTTCGGAGATGTGCAACAGCCCCTCTTTATCACCATACTCGTCTAACGTGACGTATGCCCCATAGCCTGTTATGCTCTTGATGGTGCCGATTACGAGGTCGCCCACCTCCGGCCACTCCGGCTTTTCAAGCGCCATTCTTCTCTCTCCCTCATTCGGTCTTTTAATCTAACGAGGCGACGACTTCTCCCTTTATTGAAGCCTTTCCTCCTGAAGGCTCGGCAAGTGTGGCTCCGCAAACGTTGCAGTGGACAACATTTGTGGCACGGTCGAAAATGATCTGCTCATTTCCACAGTCTGGACACTTCACTCGGAGAAACTTACTTTTAGGTCTTGGAATTAGTTTTTCCCATTCACTCATGTTCTTTCCTCTATTCGATGGTTAGTTTTTTGAGCCGTATCCCGCTCTTCTGTTGTGTGTAGCCGCAGGTTTTGCACTTTAGTTTCAACGTTTGCTTTTTCGTTGTTTTGGAGAATTTTCGTTGAAGCGCATATTTTTGTCCCCCGTATCCGCTTTTCTCTCGTTGGTGGTGTCGCTCACCCTTAGCCATAGCTCTTCTCTTCCCAGGCTTGTACAGGGAAACTGTGTGGGGTTGATGCGACTTACACTTTGGACAGTACGTGTTGATTTTCTTGGGTACCTTCATCGTTTTTCACTGTTGTTTCGGTATAGAACGTTCGCTCAATTATATACTTTTTTGCATCTTGTAAAAGAGCCTATGACTTTGTTTCTACTTCTTCGGCTATTCCTTGCTTAATGAGGGCCTTAGCGTTTTCAGCAGGCAGGGTTGCTATGTCCTCTGGTTTGAAGGGTCCATAGGTTTTCATGTCGGAACCAACTATGGCTGGAACTTCTTTAAGGAACCGCACAACCATTCTCTTTTTCTTTTTTTCTGGCTTCGCATGTGGGGAGCGGCCTCTAGAAACGTCTTTAAGTATAGCTCTATACGACTCTGCGAAGGGTGAGATTCCCGAATACAACCGCTCCTCCTCCTCGGTTAGGCGATCTTTGGACACCACTTTTCCTGCTTTTGCTTCATCTATGGATTTTTCGTAGCGAAGTCGGAGGAGTTTTTTAATGAGTTTTTTTGTGTTTTTGAACTCGCGTTCCATGAGCCTTGCCCTCAGTGTCTTCTTGTCTAGCATTCGTCTTTCTTCTCGCATCTTTTTCATGTAACCAGCAAGCTTAGCGTAGAAGTCCTTGGGCAGCTTCTGAATCTCCACGCTTTCCCTTTCCTTTCTCCAAGCTTCGTAAAGCTCCTCGTACACCCTACTTCTCCTCCTTCGTTTCTGCCATTCCTTTGCACAGGAGTAATAGCGCCGCCGCTGTTGGCAACTCAACCTGTCGATTTTTGTATGGACCGTAAGTTTGATTTGCCAGTCTAAATTCAGGGGCGTNNGGGGCGTCGGAAACCAGAACCCTTACTGTGCCTTCTTTAAAGGCTATGGCGCTGTTGAGAGGATCGAACCGTTCGATGTCGGTGATGGGAACCTCAATTTTCTTAAGACCAGTTTTTCCGTGTAGCGTGTTGGCTAGCCTTATCAACCGATGAATGTCTGTGGTGACCACCGTGTCGATTTTTGCTGACTGCATCTCTGCGCCGCGTTGAGCTATCTTTCTCCAGCTTTCGGCGCCCACACCCTTTATGACCCCCCACGGTCCCTTTTCTTTCCAGCTTTCTAGAATCGTCTCCTTATGCTGTGTCAGTGTGTCGACAACTTTCTTCTTCAGTCCTATCTCTTCCAGTTCTTCTGCAGTGGCGGTGAGGAGAAATTCGTAGGTTCCCTTGGCGATTCTTCCCTTCCATCCTGAATCTTCTAGGCTGGGTCCAACCAGTACTCGCGATTTCTTCCCACCCCTCTCTTCCAACCCGTGAAAACTGGTTTCTAGTCCCATTCCCAAGACGTAGTCAACTATCTCCTTGCGAGCCATCGAATCGAGCGCTTGAACCTCTTTGCTTTCTACGTGAAGGTGGTATCCGCGGTGTCCAGAAAAGGATACGCTCATCTGTTTGGAGGAAAAGCCGAAGTCTCTCGTTAACATGTCCATAAGTTTTACTGTTTCAACTTTGGCGGATTCTAAACAAACTTCGCAGGGCCAAGTTTTCTCTTCAAACCTCTGCTGTCTGCACGCTGGACACTTTTCCGGTAGTACGCCCTTTCCAACGGTGCCACAGTTGCTGCAGACCCATGTGTCGTGGATTTTTGCGCAGGGGGTTGGGATGTGATCTGCGTCTATGTCAAAGACGAGGTCGGCGCCGAGCCAGCTCTTTTCTTCCATTTCTTCCTCTGGTTTTTCGTAGTAGGCGCTTGAGTAGTAGACGTCTGAGGGAACTAGTGTTTTCAGCAGTTTTGCGAGGTCGTCGAGGTTTTTGGAGCTTTTGTGGCGGATCATGACTTTTCCTTTGAATAGGAGGAATCCGAACTCGCGCTTTTCGATTTGGGTGGGAGGCTGAATGCTGGATGAGTGTTTCTGGTAGTATTCTGAGAACTTGCTTTGAACAAACTTTTTCGTTTCTGTCATTTTCTCGCTCTACTGGACTTTTGTCTTTATGGTTCTTAGTTTCCTTCGGTAGTAGGCGAGTGGGTGGCGTATTCCTTTGCAAATTTCGTCCATGCTGGTGCAGACTCGGTGGGTTCGTAGTGTGTCGCATCGAGGTGGGATGTATCTTGTTCTTGATCCTCTTCCACCCGCTATGTGTTCCACTTGATAGCGGGTCAGTCTTTCGTTGAAGTCGGAGAGGGAGCGGTAGAGGTTGATCACGTCTTCTGTGGTCATGCCTATGTTTATTAGGAAAGATGTTAGTGCGAAGCGACCTATGTGGGAGAGGTGGTGTCCAGAGTTTATTCCGTCGTACATGTTTTTGATGCAGGGTGGAAAAGCGGCGATAACGACTCCTTCTGGGAATCCTTCAAACTGAATCTTTCCTTTGTGCTTTACAAACACTTGTTTCAATCGTTCCACACGCTTGGCAACGTTTTCTGGTATTGTAAACTTTCCTTTTATGTTCAGTTTTTTGTCGATATGTCTGCGTGCCTCCTCAGCTAGGAGGCGGGCGGTTTCGTTTTTTGTTAGGTAAACACATCCTTTAAGTACGGTTCGGTTAACCAGCTTCCACTTTTTTTCGTGGAATCCGTTGGTGTTTTTCAGGAAATCTGTGAGGTGAAGTGCGAAGTTGTAGGTTCTTTCTCCAAAAGCGGCTTTGACCAGCTTTATTTTCCAGTTGAAGTTTTCTGCGATTTCTGTGATGGTTTCTATGCTTTCGTCTTTGAGTAGTTGGTAAACTCGTTTGGCCTCAGCTAGTGCGTATCTTCGCTTGATCAGCTTGTCGGTGGTTGAGGCCGCCATCATAATGGCTACTGGAAAGGAGGGGATTTCTATTTCGTCGTTGCGTATGTGTGTGTTCACACGGGCGTTGAGAAGGGCTTCTTCTATGCGTTGTTCTGCTCTGGTTAGTATGGGTTCGCTCATGTCCTCGATTTTTAGGTCTAACTTCCTAACGTACTCGGCTGCCTGGTTTGTGAAGGGGTACTTGGCCAAGTCGCTTCTGGTGAATACCTGTTTCCCCTCCGAGCTTTCGTGTTACTCCACCTCTATTCGGGGGGCCAAGTAGAACGTTAATTTTCCTTCTTTTGGTTGTTGGAAATCCATACGAATGGGCATGTCGCTGGAGAATTCTATGGTGGCTATGTCGGAGGTTGCGGATGCGGCTTTGACGATTTCGGAGAGGTAGCTGAGGCTGAAGGTGGCTTTGGATGTTTCTTTGGCTTCTAGGTCTAGGAGGGTGTCGCTTCCCTTTTTTATTTCGATCGTGGCTCCCATGAGGTCTCCGGCGGCGTTCATGATCATTTTTTCTTTGTCTATTTCGATTCGTACGTGGTCGCTTACTAGGTTTGCGTCTTCGATTGCTTGGGATAGTCCGTCTGTGGTGACTTTTGCTTCTACGTTGAAGGCGACTTTTGGAGTGGGAACTTCTTCTTCTACGGCTTCTAGGGTGGGCATGTTGAAGGAGCGTGTGTATCGTCCTCTAATCGTCATTTGTAGTCTTCCTGTTTTTTCGTCTAGGGAGAGTTCTACGGATTCGTCTTTTGCTGTTCTTCTTAGCAGTTTTAGTAGTTCGGTTATGTTTATGCACATTTTCGTGGGTTTGCTGCATGTGTATTCTTCGAAGACGGTTTTTGGCCATTGGAAGTCTACCATGGCTACTCGTGAGGGGTCCATGGCTCTGAGTTTTATTCCGTCTGGGTTGAGGTTGAAGGTGGCTTCGTCTATGAGGGTTGAGATGGCTGTGATCATGTCTTTTAGTTGTTTTGCGTCGGTTATTTTTGCTTTGAACAAGTGGTAAGCCTCCTTTACTATTGGTTATTGTTAGTCATTGTCTTGGTTTTAAAGTTTGGTGTTTTATGTTTTTGTGTGTTGAGGGTCGGTCGCGTAGGGGTTATAGAGAGACAGAGACGGGTATAGGGGGGTCTACCCCTTATATATATAGGTGTCTTTTTAGGTCATGCTTTAGGGTTGGGTTTGGAGGATGTAGTTTAGTATAGTCTGGGTTTGGATGAGGGAGTCTACTAGTAGGTCTGGTTTTTCTTTTTTGAGTTCTCGTTTGGTGTAGGCTCCTGAGGGGATGGCTATGCTTTTCATTTCTGCTGCCTTAGCGGCTTTCACTCCGAATATTGAGTCTTCCAGGACTATGCAGTGTTGTGGAGGGACATTTAGTTTTTTTGCAGCTAGTAGGAAGATTTCTGGGTCTGGTTTTGGTTTAGAAATTTCGCTGGCTGTGACTACTGTGTTGAAGTATTTTTTGATTTGTTTTTCTGAGAGTAGCTTGTCAATAACTGGTCTGCTGCTCATGGTTGCTAAAGCCATTTTTACCCTGCCACAAAGAGCGTCCAGTAGGTCAGTGGCTCCTTCGAAAAGAGTTACGGATGCGGATAGCTCGTTTTGAAGCCCCACTTTCTTTCCAGCAAGCTCCTCTAACATTTCATTGTCAAAGCTGATGTTGCATTTGTTTAGAGCGTCTTCCAACATCTTTCTTGTTCCGGTGCCAATTAGTCTCTCCAAAAACTCATCTGTAACTATGCAACCAACCTCTTTTAAGACCGTTTTGAAGGACTCCACAACAGCCTTTTTCGTGTCAGCTAGAGTCCCGTCCCAATCAAAGATAACTGCCTTAAACATTCGTCATCCCATAAACTGCTTTAATGCGTCTCAAAATATATTTTACAAAGTTATCTGTCGTATAGTTTTGCGCGCGCATTTCATTAACTTTAGAATAATCAAACGTTATTAATGCAACTTGAAATGAAATAATAAGTAGTAAGGAGAGAATTGATTGTTATGAAATCGAGTCTGTTAAAGATTCTCTTTATGAGTTGGCTTCTCTCCTTTCTAGGTGTTTTGTTTTTACTGTTTTTGTTAGCTTGGGTTCAGGGAGGACATGAGTCCATGCGTGTCGCCTACTTTGCGGCTCCCTTTTGGGCTATTATTTTATCTGCTATATTAGCAATTGTTTACACATTACTTTATAGAGTTTACAAGAAAGGAAGCAACAGTCTTCATTGAATACAAATATCAAGCAAGATGAAGTAAACACCATCTTCTAACTACAGAATTTTCTTTCCACATTTAGCACAGAAATTCGACTGTGTGGGAATAGAAGCACCACAGTGTGAACAAGTTAGAGTTGCAACATTTTTTCGCCCCTCTTTTGTTTCAATGGTGTCCACTACTCCTTTTCCAAAGCTCTTCATAACACTCCAAGTCTTTCTAATGCCCTTCCCAATGAACTCTCCAGTTTCCTCAGCAACATCCTCAAGCTTCACATGCTTCTCTTCCTTCTTATCCTTGGAGCTGCTCATATCTATTTCACCAAACTACTGCACACAATATCCCGTAGCTCACAACTAAATATTCTGCAGCAGAAATCAATATTCCAAATGCATGCATGTAGGTCATTTCTTTTTCTAACCTTTTCTAACAGAACCATGCATGACATAGAACATTTCTCCTTAAATTTTTAACCCAAACCCAAAAGAGAACTGATAGATTCTTGGAAGAAACATTAGTCTTAGCGCGCGCATGCTGAAATTTTTCCTTCTCCTTTAAGACCACGGGTTTTGATGCGAGTGAAGTAGCGCTGCCACAACCAACATTTACAACCAGCATGCTAGGCTTAAGACTGAGCTATTTATAAAGAATTGTAACAAGCCTTTTCCTGGATAAAGGACTGTTTAGGGAATGGCAGAGAAGGAATTGCCAAGTTTAAACGTTTATGGCTTGCTTGAAGCGCCGGTACGTAAGGCTTTGGCTGAGTTAGGGTTTTCTGAACCCACTCTGCCCCAGGTTAAGGCTATTCCTCTAATCTTGAAGGGAGAAAATGTTCTTTTAATTGCGCCTACTGGCAGCGGCAAAACCGAGGCTGTTTTGCTCCCCATTTTCTCAAATTTTATTTGTCAACCAGAAAGGCGTGGAATTTCAATCCTCTATGTTACCCCTCTTCGAGCGCTTAACAGAGACATGGTGAAGAGGCTTTCATTCTGGGCTATGCAGTTGGGCTTTTCAGTTGAGGTTCGACACGGAGACACGGAAATAAAGATTCGCCGACGCCAAGCAGTTCGTCCGCCCAACATGCTGGTGACCACTCCTGAAACTCTTCAAGCCATCTTGCCGGGCAGTCGTATGCGGCAACACCTTAGACATGTTCGCTACGTCATCATCGACGAAGTGCACGAGCTAGCCGAAGACAAAAGAGGCGTTCAGCTCACCGTTGCTTTGGAACGTCTTTCAGAAATCACCCATAAAGAGTTTCAAAGAGTCGGCTTATCCGCCACGGTTGGAAACCCACGAAAAGTTGCAAAGTTCATCACCGGAACCCATCGTGCTGTTAGAGTAGTAGAGATTTGCTTGCCTAAAGGCTATCACTACAGCGTAGAATATCCGATTCCAAACGATCCAGATTATGATTTAGCTCAAAAACTGCGCACTGCACCTGAAGCAGTCGCTAGAATAAGGCGAATCCTCGATCTCGTAAAGAAGCATACTTCAACCCTGATCTTTGTGAACAGTCGAACAAACGCTGAAATGCTAGGGCACAAATTCAGCCAGTTAACCAAGGACATAGCGGTTCACCACGGCTCGCTATCTAAGACAGAGCGAACGTTGATAGAAGACGAGTTTAAGGCTAAGACGTTGAAAGCTATTGTTTGCACGAGCACTTTGCAATTGGGAATTGATATTGGGCACGTTGACCTCGTTGTTCAATATCTGTCGCCCCGCCAAGTTTGCAGCCTCATTCAACGCGTAGGCAGAAGCGGTCATAAGCTGGACAAGACTTCTAAAGGCGTTATCGTCACAGCCTTTCCAGACGACACTATGGAAGCTTTAACCGCCATACGCCAAGCCTACAAGGGGCAATTAGAGCCCCTAAAGATACACGAAAACGCCCTAGACGTGCTAGCACATCAAATCGTTGGAACACTACTCGACAAACGCCGAACAACAATCGACGAGATGCTTAAAATCTTGCGGCGAGCCTATCCCTACCGAAACTTGTCCAAAGCTAAGCTTTTAGAAGTCACTAGCTATCTACATACATTGAGAAACCTCTGGTTAGAAGGCGACACATTGAAGAAAACCAGAAAAACCCGCCAGTACTACTATGAAAACCTATCCATGATTCCAGACGAAAGACGCTACCCAGTGGTCGACGTCATCTCAGACCGAACAATAGGCACAGTCGGCGACGAATTCATGGCACTAAGAGCCCGCATAGGACTCAACATCATAATACGAGGCAAAGTCTGGCGCATCGTCCAAATCGAAGACGAAACAGGCACAGTTCACGTTGTGCCCTCCGAAGACCCGTTCGCTGCAATCCCAGGCTGGGACGGCGAAATACTTCCAGTCCCGTTCACCCTCGCCCAAGAAGTAGGCAAACTAAGACAAAAAATAACCGAAGAGTTGAAACACGAACCCAACCACGAAATGCTGGCAGAAAGACTCGCCAAAAAGCTTTCCACCGACAAGTCAACTTTGCTCAAGCCTATCGAAGAAATTCACGAACAAGTCCAGCAAGGAGCACCGGTTCCAACCCACAATCGCATTCTCATAGAGGTTTTCGACAAGTGTCTCATCATTCACGCCTGCTTCGGAGAAACCGTCAATCGAACCCTAGGCTGCATCTTCGACGCCGTTCTCTCCGACCGCGAACTCATAATTGGCTGGTGGAACGATGGCTATCGCATACTCGTGGAGATGCCCAGAAAAGCACGGAAACGCGACCTAAAAAACCTGCAAAACATGCTGTTTGGCTTAACGGATAAAGAAGTGGACAAAGCCCTTGATGAGTATCTTAAGGCTCGTTTTCCGTTTTCTTCTAAGATGAAGTTTGTCGCCGAACGTTTTGGAGCTCTTCCACGCGGCAAAACCATGGGTCCAGAAAAACTCGCCCAGTTGCCAGTGCGGTTTGAAAAGACGCCAATTTATGAGGAAACCTTGCGGGAGGCCACTCTGGAGAAGGTGGACATTTCCACTGTGAAGAGAATTATGCGAGGAGTTAAGAGAAGGAAAATCAAAGTTATCACGCTGTTTCGTCTAGAGAAGCCCACACCTCTAGCCTATCACATCCTCGAAAAATATGCGGAAATCCCGGAGTTGATGGCGCCTGAGCGCGTTCTGCTCACTAATATCCAACGCATGAAACGAGCAATTGCAGCTCGAAAAGTTTCTCTGCTTTGTTTTTCTTGTGGCAATGAAATGGAAGAAAAGCGCGTACGCGAACTGTCAGAAAAACTGGTCTGTGAGAAATGTGGCGCAGGATTGTTAGCACGCCTCCGCCTAGGTCAAGACCCAAAGATGGTTCAAGACATTCTTAAAAGAAGACTTGAAGGAAAAGAGTTGACGCCCGAAGAATTAGAGCAGTTAACCCACGCAAGACGCACAGCCGACCTCATTCTAAGCCACGGCAAAAAAGCCCTAATCGCGCTGCAAGTTAGAGGCATCGGACCCGAAACAGCCTTCAGAATTTTAGGTAAAATGCACTATGACGAAGACGAATTCTACATGGACCTCCTAAAAGCCAAAATCCAATACTTGAGAACTCGACCATACTGGGAAGAAAAAGAAAAGGCGCATTCGTAAAAAAAGGGACGTTCTTAGCCTAGACAGACGTATGAGTCGGCAACCATACTGCCAGGAGCCGTCCTCACAATGGTTAGCGCAGCTCCCTTCCCTCCCTTCACTTCGTCATAGTTTACCATCGTGTGTCTTACGCCGGACGCAGGATTTTCGTCCAAGTGAATTATGAGAAAGGCTTTTTCCCTAGACTCCAACACAGAGTCGCCGTCGTCATTGTAGATTACAAACATAGCCATATCTTCGTTTTCTCTGCCTTGGAATATTGACGTCATGTTATCTAACACCTGTTTTAATTCAATAGGATCCGATCCGTATGAGCTGTCATTGTATATGCCCTCATACAGGTTTAGCAATGTTGCGTTTGGAAGATAAACGGACACCACAACGGTTCCGTTCTTCAGCCATATGCCACTCCTCTAGTCAATTCGCGCCTACTAAAATATGTTATATAACCGTTCATTGAATATTGTGTAGTATCAATATGGACCATCAATGGAGCATAATAAACATAGAGTCCCCTTATGGAGGAATGGTCCACAGCGCGCGCAAAAACAATGTTTATATACAAAATGAGTCTAACTACGGAAAATCAGACGGCACAAGAGGTTAAGAAAAGTCCTTTTGGAGAGAAAAAAGATGACTGGTCAAGATAGCGCCAAGGAAATGACTCTCAAATACTGTTCGCCACCGAAAGAGGTTCCATTCTCTTTAGGCGAATATCAGAAGCGGTTAAGCCGAGTTTGCGAAAGGATGGCTCGAGACAAAATTGATGTCCTCTTCTTATCCGCTCCAGAGAGCCTCTTCTACATAAGCGGATACCAAGCAGAATGGTATCAAGCCCAAAGCACCAAATTATGGCCACCCGCCAGCGGAATCGCTATCCATGTAGATCATGACAAGTTCATACACTTCGACACTGAAGAGGAAAATGTCCTATCCCGATACACCTCCGTATCTACTGATACCAGAATCTGTCGAGAAACAACTGAAACCACTGGAATGCCATCTTGGATAGCACAAGAACTGAAGAAAGAAGGCTGGCTTCCCGGAACCGTCGGCTTGGAAATGTGGAGCTACCGACCGAACCGAGCGGTCAGCGAAATGTTCCAATCGGCGTTGGAAAAAGAAGGCTGTAAAGTTGTTGACGGAACACATATAGTAAGGGAAGTCCGCGCCATCAAGTCTCCCCAAGAAATCGCTTACATAGAAAAAGCGGCAGAAATCGCAGACATAGGCATGAAAGCGGCGATTGAATCAATAAGGCCGGGAATGACTGAACTCCAAGTCTACGGCGAGATCGTCCACGCCATGGCAAAGGCAGGAGGCGAGAACCCCGGAATTCCTGTTCTGGTCACATCCGGACCTAAAACTGCCTGTCTACACGCACTATCAAGTCGAAAGAAGATTCAGAAAGGAGAGCTTGTCAACGTTGACATCTGCGGCGTCTATAATCGATACCACTCCGACATAGCCAGAAGCCTTTCAATGGGAAAACCAAATCCCGACGTAGCAAAAGTCGTTGAATTATCAGCAAAGGCCTTCGAAGTAATAAGTGAAATAATCAAACCAAACCTGCCAGTAGCCGAATTTAACCAAAAGATGAAAGCATACTACGAAGAGGCAGGGATACTGCAAGACAAATGGTGGATCGGCGGCTACGAACTCGGAATAGCGTTTCCTCCCGATTGGGTGGGTGAGTTCGTTTATGATATGGGTATCGATGCCGGAGATCAGCTTTTTGTCCCGAGAACAGTTGTCAATTACGAGAGCAATTTCTATCTTCCACACAAAGCTGGGGCATCATATCAGATCAACACCTTGGTCTTCACCGAAGAAGAGGCAAGAATCCTAGGTGAAATTCCGAATGACCTAATCGTGATTGAAAGATGATTCCAGCGGTGCTAGCGAATTAACTGATATTCCCCTTCAGTCCTTGTGTATCGTGGCTCGTCAGTAGGAGAAAGAAAAAAGAGGGGAGATTTTGGGTTCGTAAGATTTTTAGTCTTCATTCGTGAAGGTGGAGACTTCCGAATCCATCGCAAACATAACTACTACCTTGTAACTGCCTTCCCACATAGGAACGAACGTGTAAGTCCATGTGTGCTTGTAACAGGTTAAGGTTACGTTTGTATCTTCCTGAAGATGTTTAACATGCTGCCACTCTTCAGAGGTCCCGTTGTACCAGTAGAGGTGCGCCGAATAGGTCCCGTTGACATAACAACAGCACTCCCAGTAATCTTCATAGTCGTCATCGTTATCCGGGTTATCTTTCCAGCAATTTTTGCAATCATCATCCCAATCGTCTTTCCAGTTGTTCCAACAATCCTCTAGATGCAAAGACACCCAAACATAAACTGGGCAACCAACTATTCTATTGTCTCCGACCTCAATTTCACACTCAATTTCGGGCTTCTTGACTTCGAAAGTCTTTTCCCATGTGTAGATTGTACCAGAAATGGCTATGGCGCTCACAACCACACTAGCGGTCACTACTGCAGCTAGAAGTACAAGTAGACTTCTTCTATGCATGATTCAAACCTCGAAAAGAATGTACTTGATAGGAGTTTTTAAAATTGTGTGACTGTGACGCAACAGCTACAGTAGCCTAGATTTAGAATTTTTGGAATTCTGGCAGTAAAGTCAACGGTAAACAACCTACCGAGAGTTATCCGCATTCACCAAATTTTGCACGTTATTATGGATGGGAAATGATGTTTTTCTGTACGGTTCAGAGGTGTAAAAGTTTCAACCCTCTCATCTCGCAAAGAGCAAAGAACTCTAGCTTGAGGATGCTGAAGTTCACTTTTTCAGCTTTTTCAGAACTTGAATTAGTGTATAACCAATAACGTTGATACTAATTACTGAGCCGATTCCCACGCCTAACCACCACAACCACAATTCCATTTCTGTCATCACAGCCAGATACGTTCCCACAACAAAAGTTATCACGACAGTTGCAGCAGAGCACCCTAAGAACTCATTTACCGCGCCCTTGTGACGCTTCAAATCACCGATCTTCCACGCCAGAAAGCTAGCAATAAAATTGGCAATAGAACCGAATGTCATGTCTGCAATGATACTAGGCATAGGACTGACAACATTTGAAACAATGCAGCCGATAGTTACGCCAACAGTAGATGGCCATCCAAATGCAATGGAGAGTGGAATAAGGGCATCCGCGACTCTCACCTGCACAAGTTGGAAGCTTATAGGGGCCAAGACAAGAACGAGAACTGCGTACAAAGCAGCAAAAAGCGACGCTAACGCTATGCTCTTAGTTTCCAATGTTTCACCTCTCTACTCCAAGGTTTGTATGGCGGAACGGGTGGAGAGGCGAAGCTTTTTGGATCGCTGGAAAGGCTTCAGGTCTGGGTTTTAATTCGAAAATAAAATAGGGTAGTCCGTGTATGCTTCTCATTTTCCGACACCGGGGTTTTTATAGCGGAACGGGTCGGAAACCCACCCGCTTTAACATAGAAGACCTGTATTACCAGTTAATATCATTTTCCATGACTGCTTAGCTGGACCATGACATTTTATAGTAAGCGTTCCGATGCCTAAGGCGCTTAAATCTTATTATAAACCTTTAACTAACTGATAGGACTCGTGTGAGGGAAGAGTATGAAGCTGATTCGAAACGCAGTTGGCATCTCAACGCTTATTCTCATTCTGCTTTTGTTGGTTGCCGCCATAGTTGGGGCGGTCTTGTCTTACATGTGGACGATGGGCTATTACGTCTCCCTTGGGTTGCGGCTCCCCGAAGCCCCCACCGTAACCATAACCAACGTAGCCTTTGGTCCTCAAGACTCAACCTTTTTCAACCTCACCCTCCTTAATCCGACTTTTTCTCCTTTCAGCATTAGTGTCGAACAGGTCATGGTGTCCACGGAAGACGGTGTTCTCGACAACGTGGCGACACATCCTACACTTCCCCAAGAACTTTCAGTAGGCAAGTCTAAAACCCTTGCGTGCATTTGGAACTGGGCGAACCACACTGACGAAAACTTAGGGATTCACGTCTTCGTTGCCGATGGGTCTGGCGCAACCTTCCAAGTGAAAACGCCTCTTGTAGAACTAGTCATCACTGGGGCAGTCTTTAACTCCACGATAAGCGTCACCCACTTCAACGTGACCGTTCAAAACTCCGCTACGTCTGTTACCTACGTCAACATCACGGGTGTAACAGTGGATACAGAAACCGTTCAAAATGTAACCCCTTCTCTTCCTTACACACTCAACCCGAACGCTTCGATTGCGTTGATGTGTTCTTTGAACTGGACCGACTGCCAAGGAAAGGAAGTCACAGTCAAAGTGGAAACCCTGCAGGGTTATACAGCATACTACGTCCACACAGTTCCCGGAGGCTAAAAGGCGAGCAAACAGGGTTTCATAGGACGCTTTCTACATTATCTCAATAAACTGTCCGATTTTCTTCGCCAAAGCCTTCTTGTAGGCGAGTTCTGCTGTGACAGCGTCCTGAATCGCCAGTCCGGTAGAGGTGAAAACCGTTATTTCCTCAGAAGAGGTTCTGCCCTGCTTCAAGCCAGCCACCACCTCCCCAATTTCACCCCAAACATCTCGCTTTGTTATGATGCCTTTGGCTAACGGAACGTTGATTTCGCCGCTGTGAAATGCCTGTTCCCAGTCGTCAACAACGATCTTTGCCTTGGTTAGAATAGTTGGGTCCAACTCTTCTTTTCCGGGCGCATCTGCGCCGATACAGTTGAAGTGCATACCGGACTTAACCCATTCACCAGAAACTAGTGGTTCTCTTGACGGCGTCGTGGTCACAACTATGTCGGCTCCCTCAACAGCATCTTTAACGCTTTCCACCGAAACCATTCTGGATGCTTCAACACACGCAGCTTTCATTTCGGCTACATACGCGTCTCTGGTTTTCTGGGTTCGACTCCAAACTCTAACCTCTTCAAGCTTTCTATAAAGGCAGATAAGAGCCGTCAACTGTGTTCTAGCTTGTGCACCGGCTCCAACTAGACCCACAATCTTGGAGTCCTTTCTGGCGAGATATTTGGCTGCCACTCCTCCGGCGGCGCCTGTTCTCATGCTGGTTATCTTGGTGCCTCCCATGATTGCCAGAGGTGCACCATTTTTTGGGTTCACTAGGATGATGGTTGCCATAACCGTGGGGAGACCGTGCTTTTTCGGATTTTCTGGATGGACGTTAACAACTTTGACGGCGGAGACGTCCAGTTGCTCAAGATACGAGGGCATAGTCCTTAAGTCACCGTCGTATTTATCGTAAAACAGGTAGAGTTTTGGAGGCATCTGAACCCTGCCTAAACCTTTCTCCCTGAACGCTGACTCAACAGCGTCCATAACGTCGTCCATGGGCAACAGTTGTTCAATGTCTTTCTCCGTCAACAACAGAATTTTCATCGGCAACCCCGCCTAACTAGATCGGAGTTCCTTCTTTCGGATTCTTCACAATTTTGTCAAACTCTTTCATCAGCCGCTTCGTGACGGGTCCGGGTTTTCCGTCACCTATGATCCTGCGATTTATTTCTCTCACCGGCACAACTTCTGCCGCGGTTCCTGTGAAGAAAACCTCGTCTGCGTTGAACAACTCGTTGGGTGTGATGTTTCTTTCCACCACGGTGTATCCCAAATCCTCTGCCAGCTTCATAACCCTCTCTCTCGTTACTCCGGCTAGGGCTCCGGTGGAAATTGGGGGAGTGGCAATTTTGCCTTCCTTCACCATGAATATGTTCTCACCAGTTCCCTCGCAAACGAAGCCGTTTTTGTCTAGGCATATGGCTTCGTCTACACCAGCAGCGTTTGCCTCAATCTTAGCTAGGATGCTGTTCAGGTAGTTCAGCGACTTTATTTCGTGGGTGGTCGCATCCACAGAATCTCTTTTCACCCAAGAGATTATGGCTGTCATACCCTTTTCCTTGGCTTCTGCCCCGTATATTTGTATGATTGGTTCGGCGATGATGATGACTGCTGGTTTTGGGCATTTTCTTGGGTCTAGTCCCAGGTCGCCTATACCCCTTGTGACGATTAGGCGAATATAGGCATCTTTGAGATTGTTTTTCCTAAGCGTCTCCAGCACAGCCTGCGTCATCTCGCTCTTTGTTAGCGGTATCCGTAGTCTTATGGTGTGTGTAGATCGGTAGAGTCTGTCTAGGTGTTCCTTTAGTTTGAACACGATGCCACTGTAGGCACGTATTCCCTCAAAAACTCCGTCTCCGTAGAGCAGACCGTGATCGTAAACAGAAACTTTCGCCTCTGATTTAGGGTAGAACTCTCCGTCGATGTAGATGAGAAGCTTCTTTTCCACGCTTGACCTCCTCCAGAACCCTTACAATATTCCAGCGGACTTTTGATATATTTTTTGCAATGTCATCCGAAAAACCTAGGTCTCTCCGACAAGCATCTTGGAAGCGTTAGAGGTTTAAACGGCATACCTATGGTTTTCTTCTTCACCTCGTCTATGAACTCTTGAAGCCTCATTTTCCTGATCTTTCTAACTTTTCTATCTCTTATCGGGAGGGTGCCGGATTCTATTTCTTTCTGTCCGATCACGAGCACGTAGTTGACCCACTCGGTCTCCGCTTCCCTAACCCTCTTTTGAATTGTTAGGGG
>JABAHS010152316.1_pt1 | contig 22178 bp, 12 predicted proteins | sample 7062111 | NCBI WGS metagenome assembly JABAHS01 (sample SAMN14534600, study PRJNA622989) | marine sediment metagenome | biome: marine biome [ENVO:00000428]; feature: marine pelagic biome [ENVO:01000023]; material: deep marine sediment [ENVO:00002113]; isolation source: pool of 4 deep marine... | reverse complement strand
CTGAGCCAATGCACCCTTACACTCAAGCTCTCATCTCTGCTATTCCAGAGCCAGATCCAACCATCAAAAAGAAAAGGATAAAACTAAAAGGAGAAATCCCCAGTCCAGTTAATATTCCTCCTGGCTGTAGATTCTGGCCTCGCTGTCCAAAGGCAATGCCTATATGTAGAAGAAAAGTACCTCCCCTAAAGGAGGTTGAAGATGGAAGACGGGTAGCATGCTGGCTTTACTATGAACCGTAAGTTTACCTTCCTTCGGCTCCAGTAACAAGCCGATCACTTCTTCCTTTTCCTTGTAGATACTCATAGAGTTCTCCCTCGAGTGACTCCTCCTTAGTTTTTTCTAAGAATTCTAGGATTTTAGCTATGAGGTAAATAGCAAGCCCAACTAGGAAAATTATGGTAGCAAGAAGCAACTCAAAGCTAGAAAAGAGAAATCGTATCGTCTCGCTAAATGAATCGATCATTTTTTCCACCTCTTCAGAAGCTTTCCCACCCCCTTGGAGGCAAACGTGAATCCAAGAGTAGAAAGTAAGATAATAACAGCATTTTCATTTACTTTCCCAATGTTAAAGCTTGAACTTCTGCTTTTGTCAAGAGAGATCCGTATTCTAGTTGCATTACTGTTTCCTGCTCCATCCACAGCGATAAGTACGATAGTATGCTGTCCAGGGGTAAAGTCCGAAAAGAAGTGGGAGCCATTCCCTCCCTCGTAACTTTCACAGAATGCATCATCGAGGAACACTGAAATATTTGCTACATAGTAGTTATCTTCTCCTTGCCAAGTGACAGTTATTCCCTTCGTTGCTCCATCAAGCACAGTATTATTTGACGGTTGAAGAATGATTACCGTCGGAGAATGCGTATCCAAGTAAACTACAATTAAAGAAGAGTTTGCACGGTTTCCTGCCCGATCTTTGGCAACCAACTGAATCATGTTCGCACCTGCTACGAGGTTGATGCGATAGTGGTTTGTCTTGACACTTGCCACCAAAGAACTGTTCACATAAAATTCCGTGAGAAAGATGTCCTCGCCTTCCCAAGTAAAATTTAAGTTATCGTTGGTGAACGTATTATTAGAGGGTCTTGTTACCTTTATCTCAGGGGCTTTAGTGTCTAAACAAATTACTACGTCAGTTTCCACGAAGTTCCCATACCTATCAAACAGCCTCACCATTACGAGGTAGTTTCCGTCACTAGCGTTCTTCCCTAGGTTCACCCTACAACTTAAATTCGTCCATGAAAGGGTGGCTACCTTCTTTTCACTCACATACACCTCCACTCTTTCTAAGCCCCGCCCTTCTACACACCACTGGAGGTCTATTACTTTTTCCGCTGTAAAATAACGATCTTCTAGGTTCTCAATTGATATAGAGATGCTCCTCACTTCAATCTCAACAAGATCGCATGCGGTGTGGTTTACATAATCACAAACTACTACTTTAATCGCCCAAACACCAGTCGGTACCCCCTTAAACGTGTGCTTCCTCACACTTTCGTTATAGTACGTTCGGTTTAGAGACTCGTTTAGGAAGATCTCTATAAATTTAATACCCATAAGATCTGCAGCACTCCATGTAACGTTGAAATTTTTTAGTGTTACTGGTTTTTCGGGTGTTTCGATACCCACCCATGGGGCGTCCATATCGACATTAATGCTTACGGAGTCCTTTCTTATATTGCCTGCTTTATCGACTGCTTGTAGGTCGATCATGTGGCAACCTGTCGAAAGACCAGTAATGTTTTTTACCTCCCTGACCCCAATGTTCGTCCACCTCCCCTCATTTACTCGAATCTCAAAGTGCGAAAGGAATTCATCCTCCCCCCGCCATTCGATTTCAAGGTAGGTCCTGGTACACCACTCTCCAAAGGTAGGGGTCAAAATGGTGAGGTGGGGCGGTGTGAGATCCACAGTAGTTTCACTGCTAACTATTACACGATGATTCACCATATCTGTAACCTTGAAAAACACGGTATGATTGGCTTCAGAGAAAGTGAATGTGAACGTTCCTGAAGGAGGAACATCAATCCATTCTTCCCCTTCTCGTCGAAGTTGGCAGGTGTTAACCATGAAATTATCGGTATAATTCCATTTTACCGTAACTTGAGAAGAGTTTGTAAAGTGAGGTAGGTCAATCTCGATTTCCGGGTACGTCATGTCCACTATTATCGTCATCTTTCGACTTTTGTTTTCATTTCCTGCTCTATCTATGGCAACAAGCCATACATCATAAGCTCCCTCACTTAACTCCTGAACGATCTCATTAAGTCCTTTTGCCGCATACTCTTCATGCATGCTTCCGTTTAGGTACAAAGCAGTCTTATTAAAATGGATATCGTCCGCTTCATACGTGATTTCCACGAGTTTTCTACTCCAGTAGGGATCTTCTTCCACTTCAGGAGTAGTGATCACGAGAGACGGTGTAGTTATGTCAACAGTCAAATAGAGAGAGACGGTCCGGTTATTTCCAACTGCATCCAGCATGGAAAGTTGAATAACATGCGTTCCTTCTGGAAGGATGATCGTATGATTACCAGAAGAGGAAACCCAGATCCATGCTTCCTGATTTGCTCGGATATACGAGGTATTGATCCCTGTCCCATTATCACTACCAATCCACTCAATGGTCACATTTTTATAGTTATAATAACTGTTATTCTGATTCACAATGACTATAACCGGACGTGTAGTATCTATAGTAAAACATACGCTGCTGCTGTTAAACTTCCCCACTTTATCAAAAGCTTTAAGCTGAACTGTGTGTTCTCCTTCGGGTATAGAGAGGTTAACAGCACCCAGTAATGGACTAACATTGTACCACGTGCCAGTGTCTATCCGATACTGGATCGTCTCCACACCATTAGAATCGTTGACCTCCCACTCGATACACACTTCATTATAACTTAAGCTCTTTCCTGCTTGTTTTGAACTAACCGTGAAACTAGGGGGGGATAAATCCACCCAGAACAGTAAAACGCTTTTGTTAACGTTTCCAGCCCAATCATAGACCCAAAGACTTACATTATGTCTCCCCTCTGGGAGGTTCAAGAATGTGGTGTGTGAAGTAGTGGAATTATTCCATCCTCCCTCGTTTAATCTAAACTTACAAACTTTTAGGCCTGTACCGTTATCAGACGCATTCCAGGTCACTGACACCTCTGTAAGGTTTGATATCGATTCATTTTTGGTAACCCAGAGAACTTCTGGTTTAAGAGTATCAATGGTAACTGTTTTACTCGCTACCTCACTGTTCCCTGCTTTATCATACACCTTCACATAGAATGTGTGTACACCTTCAGACAGAGGGGAAAATACGTGCCAAGTACTCGTCGTATTAGTCCAACGTTCTCCTTCTTCATGATAAGAGTAGAGGCAAAGATTGGGATCTTTCCCCTCCCAAGTCACATTTAAGAGTTTAGCGCTTATGTTCTTTGTTTCACTTGGCGAACATATGCATAGTGTGGGCGACGTGAGATCTATAGTCACATTTATTCTGTAAATGGAATGATGTCCAATCCAATCCCATGTGTCAAATTTCACTAGGTACGTCTTCTCTACGCTAAAGTTTTGAACGAACTCCCATGGATTATTCAAATCTCCCCAGACAGTCCCATCTATGTACATTCTTGTGTTGTTATAATCAGTGTCAAACACACTTCCGTTCATCTGAATTTCCGTGTAATTAAAGTAGGCTTGTCCACTCTTCGGGGCATACATGAGGAATTCTGGTTTCGACGTGTTCAAAAAATCCAACGTCCGAGAAACATAACTTTCCCCTTCGAATCCAATGGCATCAGCCATTTTGGTTGTGAAAACAAGCCGATACTTGTTGCAGTACTGTATCCCTCCACCATAACTGTTAAATTTCACGGTATACCTAGCCCCTCCAATCGGTACGATATTCTCATTCCAGCCGTTACTGGCTGGTTTAAGTCCCCAAAAGAGACTATAATCCTCAGTAAAAGGAGTGCTATTTACACCTTCGCCGTGGTACGTGACTTTAAGATACTTCTGGAGGAAAGTGGAGTTCGAAGAGTTACAATTTTTGGCGATGTTACTGCCAGTCATAGCTAACTTTCCGTCGTTTTCCAAATAATTTGCTATCTCTTTTTGCTGAAAGGAACTTAAACGTAATGTTCCTTCCACCCCTCCAAGCCAGAAGACTACGTCATACTGGCTCATCCTTTCACTTGATGGGAAGAGGGACGGCAAATTGTAGTGTGTCTCATTGTAAGTTTTCATGTACTTGTACTTTTCTCCGAACCCGAGATCTCTAAGGCCTCTTACTAGAAACTCCCCAACGTTATTATTTGCAACAATTAGAATCTTATTCTTATTATTGTCAACCCGTATTGACACCGTAAGGCTGTGAATAGTTTTACCGTTAGACGCTATTTTTAGTTGGATGCTGTGATGCGTTTTATTGTATGCGTTCCAATCCCAACGGCTAGAAATGTCTGCTGTTACTGTTCCTGTTTTAGTCCCATGATCGTTCCACTCTCCCCCATCAATTCGTGAATAGATACTATAATCAGAAGAAACATTTGCTCGAAAGTGAATAGTGAGCACCTCGTCGGTAACTACTTCTCCAGCTTTTGGAGCATCAATTTTAATTGTTGGGTACCCCACAGGTGTATAGGTGATGTTTTTCAAGAGGTGCCCCCTAAATAGGGCTTCTGCAGATACCATGTTATGGTTTTTACCCCCTTCCTCGTAAATTTCTAACCGTAAATTCCACTTTGCTTTGTAGGGGAAACGCAAAAAACAGCACGTCCAAAGACCATCTGAAGCGTCACTTTCATTATTTCCTCTAACACTCATCGTACCTTCTCTAAGGGTGAGTTCACCCTCGTTCGATACACCGAAAAGTTTTAGCGTGAGATTCATATCCACACTTGTATCTACATCAAGTGTGAGATTTACATAGCTACTGTCAATCGTTTTATAGAGCGTCAGGTTATGCACCCATGCGATCTCCTCTCCCACTTTCATTTTCCAAAATTCGTCCCAAAAGGTGTTTCTTCCAAGTCGCATCTGGTGTATTTCTCCCCAATCGTTGGTAATTACCGGATTTGCTCCACTATCCAGTTGGATGAGGATGCCAGAAAAACAGGTCTGCCTTCCCTCTGCATAGTATACCCTAGATTCCATGAGGGCTTCCTCTAGTTTCACAGCAAATTTGTACGTATCAGCACTGCTGTTTTTATGTTGTTGTATCTCTCGTGACAGATTAAGTAGATCAATTGTATCGTGAGACCCATAGCACTTGACGCTTTTTGCAAAGGCCTCTTTGAGGGCGCTATCATTTTGGTAGTACTCTTTCCTAAGCATGGTTCTTGCTAGATCATCTAAAAAAGGAATTGCCTTTCTACTATATGCACTTATGTTAAGGGCGGAAACCCATCTAGCTGTAGCACTGGTTTGTCTGAATTGAATGTCTGCAATAGCTCTAGCTGTTTTGACTGGGCCCCTCGTTGGGGTTTTGGTAATATTTTTCACTATCTCTTCCATAAAATAAGTATTATGAGTATCGTATGTGTTATGTCCTGGAAGGACAATTGATTTTACTACCTCCTCTAATCCATAGGTAACAGCAGTAGGATAGAATGTAAGATAGTACTCGTCTAAACCAATTCTATAGGGAAGGACGACCCCTAAACTTGCACCTGTTTCTCCTTTTATCTCTCTTAAAGCCTTCGTAAACTCACTAACTTTCAAGCTATCTTCTCCAGTAAAAACGGGATCAGTATCAGGGTAATCTTCTCTCACTAGAACGGCGAGCAAATAATTATCGGCGGGAAAGTTGGTTATTGCCCAGCGAAGGAAGTTTTTGAGTACCTGTGGTGATCCCATATTCTTTTCACCCAAATCTTGGATGGCATTTTCTGGAGTGGGTGTCATTCCTTGTTCAATGTAAAATCGCTTTGTTCCTGTCCAGTCACCGTACGTTGAAGTTCCTCCCTTATATCGGTCAAGTTGACAAACGATAGAAACGTTAGGAGTACTTCCCCTCCTTGCAACATCGTCAAATTCATGCAGGAAATCCTCCTCTTGTCTTTTACTAACACTCCAATCATCTCCATTTAGGTAAAGCAGGATAGTCCAGTGCTTTCTATCCATGTCTGTGTTGAGCGTTTCACAATAAGTACTTCTGTTGACAGTTTTCCTCAACGTGTGTGGGTTAGGGGTGATCTCTTGTCTCTCTTTTACTGTTATACTATGATTGTTTTGGAAAGTACGGATGTCTTTGTCTTTTTTACCCCCACTAGTCGTACCACTTTTTATGTCAATACGTTTTTCTCTTAGTCCTTGGTTTTTAATAAAAAGAGGATAAACCATAGTAGTCAGTAAAATTACGAGCAAAAAGCAAATAGCCAAAAATTTGTGAAATTTATGAGGAAAGTTCATTCCAATTCCTATCTTCCAGTTTCTTACCCTCCCTTACAATCTAAATAAAAGAAGACACGGATAGCAGGTAGGCTATGTCACACGCATTACCCTAAAATATTAGAAGAAAGTAGAACATAACAGAGCGGCCCCTTCCGAGTACGTGTACACGTCTATCTTCTAGACAGGGATGATACCCTTCCTAAAATGGGAAAAATGGAAGTGGGGCCGGCGGGACTTGAACCCGCGAATACTGAATCCCGAATCCAGCATCGTACCTCTCGATCACGGCCCCAAAAAGTTTAAAGATCAGTCATTAGAGGGATTCACTACCCCATAAAGGCAAAAATGCTTATTAAGATTTAGAAAAGTGTACCGACACTTTTGGAAATTTCTTATCCACGTGGGCATGTCCCCACTAAAAGCACCGAATGAAAGCATACGGGATATATTCTACTTTTGTGCAGACTCCTCTCTCTGCTTAAAGGAAGAAGCTCTCTATGGATCCATCAACTCCTTGTGAAAACCAAATGAGGCTCCTTGACTCACCAACGTTTGGGCTACCTAAACAAGGAAGTTGGAGCAACACTACAGCGTTCAAGCTGTACTTCTACACGCCCTAGTCGGAATAATGATCTTTCTCTGGTCTGTTCCAAACCCGTGTTTGACTCTCCTCTTAAGGAGCGGCCTAGTGATCGTGTAAGATAAAAAGTGAAAGTTAACAGTTAGAGATAGGAAGCCTTAAGAGATCAGTCTCGTAAAATGGCAAGGATACTCTCGACAATTTCTTCCCTTATTTCTTGTCTCTCTTGTTTAGTTTTCTTTTGAGTAACCCAATATACCTTTGTGTCTCCTCTGCTTTTGATTTCACGGATTAACGGGTGAACAGGTTTATAGTAGACTACTCCAACGATAACTTTATTCGAGTCTAGCAATTCCTTGGTTACATCCGCAAACGCTCGAGATGCAAGCTCCATTTTACCGATTTCATCAATCACCACTACTTCAGATTCGTCTTCAAGGGCATTTCGAAGGGCTTCTACACCAATTTTGTTAAGATCCTCCAAACTTACACCATACCTAGAAACTCTAGGTGAGCCATCAAGCTCTATGCTCGCAAGAATCCCTTTCTTTCCTGTTTTTATATCCTTAATGTGAAACCCCCATCTATCCTCATTTCGTTTAATCTCCGGGGAAGTAACACCTGCGAGCTTGATTCCGTTTTCCTCGAGGCGTTCTACAATCTCAAAAAGTAACGTTGACTTCCCTGAACCAGGCGGGCCAGTTACCATGTGATTTTTTACTCCAATTACCATCTTACATTCTTCTCTGTAACCTTAATTTTTTAACTCTTTACTTCGATTATTAAAAATAACGCAGTGCGACTTGGTTGAGGAAATGAATGAAACCAAAGAACAAAAGTTAAACCCCCTTACTGCTGACCTATGGGGACTGCTGATGAACAAACAACAGATAAAACTGGCAGAACTCTACGAAATCTTTGAAAAAAGAGGAGAACAAGAAAAAAACATTCAAAAGGCCATTGAAATTCTCCAAGAACTCTCTATGATTAAAGGTAGTAATGGAAAAGGGTCTGGAGACCTTCTGGTTAAAGTGCAAAATGTAATAGGAAAAGAAATCGAAGATTTACCCTGTTTGGGCTGTCAAGCGTTGGAAAAATGTGGAGTAGGAGAAAACTACAGTCCTGAAAATTGTAATAGACTATCCCTTTGGATTAGGGATTTACGAAAGAAAAGACAGCAAAAAGAAAACGAAGACTAATATCCATTCTCTCTTGTTTATTTAATGCTACAGTGAACCATTAGTGCATGTACGATCCTCTAACGATGTAAGATGGGCAAAGAAGAAAATAGCGGAACTTCAGAAGGGCAATCGAGGATCAAGGGGCTTAAACTTAGACGAATTGACGAAGGAGCTGTAAGCATTTTTGTTCCTGATCCTAACTACTATCGAGACAGGAGAGATGAGTACCTTCCTGCTACTCTTCCCGTTTTCTACAATCCCAAAATGGAACTCAATCGAGATATCTCCGTTCTAATTTTAAAAGCATACATAGAGAATTTCGAACGTGGTGACACACGTTACATGGAGGGATTAGCAGCTAGTGGAATAAGAGGCTTTAGAATCAGTAAAGAACTACAAACATCTGTAGAAATAATCTTAAATGATATCAACCCACGTGCTACAGCTTTAATGGAGTACAATAGGGCATTGTTGAACACCCAAGAAAAGATCGAGATTTTTAACCTTGATTTCAACTTTCTTTGTCATAAGTTAAAGAAAGAAAGTCAACTCCCCAATGTTATAGAGATAGATCCCTTTGGCACCCCTACCCCGTTTCTTCATGCTGCTATTAATGCTCTTGATTACGAGAATGCGATGTTGATCTGTAGTGCCACAGATTTAACTGTTCTACATGGTAAGTACCCTAAGGTTGCCTTGCGAAAGTATGGAAGTAAGATCATTAACACTCCCTTCTCCAAAGAGTTAAGTATACGTGCTTTGTTATATACGATCGGCAGAATCGCTGGAAACTTTAATCGGTACATTAAACCGCTTGTTGGTTTTTTCTTCGACAATTTCGCGAAAGTCGCAGTACTCATTAATAAAGGGAAAAGAAAGGCGAATGCAATGTGGGAGAAGATTGGCTGGCTACATTTCTGTCCTGTTTGTCACTCTTTTTGGTTTCACAGTGGAATCACACCCAGAAATGTAACTGAATGTAATCACCAACAAACACAAGTTGCTGGGCCGTTATGGCTCGATTCCATTGTTGATGAGAACTTCGGTACGTCTATGCTCTCCACCCTTGATGATCTACCAATTCGAAACCAAAATTCTTGGAAACTCAGGAAAGCTATCAGGAGAAGTCTAAAAGGTAAGGATATCCCCTTTTTTTACGATGTAAATAGGATCGCCCAGAGATTATCTCTCCCCCTTCCTAAAGTTAATGAAGTAGTAGAAGGTATCAGAACAAAAGGACATAATGCTTATCGGACTCATTTTTGTTCTACTGGTGTTAAAACGAATATCCCAGCTCGTTTAGTTACACAAGAGGTAAAAAAATGCATAAAAAGAGGGGGATGAGGCATACAAGTACTATATCATCGAACACGTAAGGAGGGGTACTTCGTCTGAGTACCCTCTCCATATAAACTTCATAAGTAGTCTTCGATCTTGATTTCTTTTTCCTTTTTGATAGTCCGTCTTATTCTTCCCTCACGACTCTCTTTCCCCTCTTTTTTCGCTTTTTTTATAGCATCACCCAATCTATTAACTTTCTTTAAAGAGTTAAGATCTGTTTCCTTTAGTACTTTGTACCTACTCTTAACATAGTCAGTCGCTCCATATTCAGCAATTATTTTATCTATCAAAGAAAGATACTTGGTAATACCCCCTCTAGGTACCGTTAAAATCACGCTTCCTTCACAGTAGGGACAGTTACCTGTAAGAGGCCATGTTGAGAATTTCCTGTTACAATCCACACATCTAAACTTTTGTCTGCCAAATGCCCTAAGATTTCCGATTACATCGGGAAGGAGATGATCTGAAATAATTTGACTAGCAACTTCTTCTGTGTCTACAACAAGTATTCTACTCATTGTCTCCAGTTGTTTGTCTGCTTTCTCTTCCATATTTCCTAATCTTTTGTATGCGCTTAGTTTAGGCCCTTTATTGATATTTCTTAATGAGAGATTATACGGAAAGTTACAGTATTGGTTTTTCGTTCCTAATCTATGTTCTATCCTCTCAATTAGAGAGGCAGCCTTCTCTAAACCAAGGTCTTCTTGAGACAACCTATAAAATTCTAAAGGAAGGGTACGCATTAACTCCATGTTGAATACTTCTGCGTCTACTACTTCTGGCTTTAATATGGTTCTGATAACCAGTGGAGCATCCATCTTTCCTCCTCTACTATCTGGTAGGAATTTTTCTGAGAAGTTAATGAGGCCGTCCAAAAGTAATATGACTGCATCTTCATCCCCATCACACTGGCCAGTATAGAGATCGTTAGCCACGAGAGTATGAGTCTCTTCGACAGTTAGGGAGTAAGTATACTTGACATTTGACTTAATGAACTCAACATGTTTGATCTCATCTAACCAAGTATTCCCTCCATCTGCTAGCATTATCTGTCCTTGGATCTCCTTATCTTCAAGGCCCTTTGAAATCCTATTGCTTTTCCATTTACGATCGAATCCTCTTTTCTTGGGCACGGGGATTTTATCTCCTAGCGAGAGATCTCGGGCTTCTAGCTTTTCTATCCCTCCTTGATCCCATTTAACCATGGAATGATCAGGAGTTACTTTTATTATTCGTCCATTTCGGGTTGTTATCTTGAGCATATGAGCTGTAGATCGATGCTTAGAAATGACTTCAACTTTCCTAGAGACTTGTTCGCCTTGTTTGTTTATTGATGGAACATATACATCCTCCTCTACTTTTTGAAAAAGGGTTCCAAAGTCATCTTTTTTCGCCGTCTCTGGATCAAGTTTTCCTTCAACGAACTCCTTTATTTTTACATAGCTCCAGTCCCCACTTTCTTCTTTAATCCATATTTTTGTATCTGGATGGAAGCAGTTTCGTCGCTTGGCTGCATGCCAATAGGGGTGCGCATAAATTCCTTGAACTTTTGTAGTGCCTATAAGTCTCCCAATAATTCCCGAGGAAGTGTGAGGGGCCATACCAATGATCAGTTCACCAAGAAGATCGCTCGGTTCGGATATGTCATAATAAGGATCTAGACCGTACAATTTCGTTAGTAATTCATCAACAAAGACTGCAACGTTAGACAAATACTCGAGACCTGTTTCACTTATGATGATGTCTTGCGGTTTTAACTCCACTAGTTGCTCCCTGTTCTCTAAAGGTTTACCCTCTTCATCTTCTTTGTAGCCTAATTCTCGAAGTTCTTCTACTGAAGTACCGATTTCACTTGGCTTAAAATGTGTCAAAGGCAAGTCCGTTGCATCAAATCTTNNTCAGGGACTTTTTCCTTCGAAGTGAGACCTTTTACTCCTTTGACATCTGGAGGATAGGATAACCCCAGTGTTTCCAAACCAGAATTCAATATCTCTCTGAACTCCATATGATATTTCTTGTACGGTTTCAAGCGAATATTACAGGACGAACAAGAACTTCCTTCTGTGAATTTTCTTCCACATTTACTACAAACTTTCACGGTAACTGTCCTTTTCTCACACTCAGGACAGGAATTCCTATAAGTTACGATATCGCAGCTTGGGCAATATTTGCTCCATGCTTCAACGTCACTGCTTGCTCCTTTTTTAGCGGCATTTGTAATCGAACGATTTTTAGCCCCACTTTTCCCCATTGGGAATAGCACGTGGACTGCTGGATTCAATTTTCTCGGACTTGCTTTCTCTGGTCGTCCCATACGTGCACCTACAAATACAGGATACTTATCCTTCACTTCAAGAGAGGATTGCAAGAGCTCTAGACCATTTCCCTCTTGGTTATTTGAGAAGTCAACAGTAGAGAGCGTCTTTTGCAAGGCGTTCAAATCCTTCTCGTTTAATGAGATTCCAAGACTATTGAGTGTGTGAGGAACTAGCAGCTTTTCAAGGATTAATTTTAATTTTTCAGTATGAGGAAGAGGCAGACTGCTTTTCTCAAGTTTTTCTTTGAGATAGCTCATCTCTTCCCCAGTAATGTTGCTCCAGAAGTAAGTAAACCGAGGATGCAATGGAATCGCAAGTTTCTCTGTAAGTTCGAATGAAAAATCTGGATCTGTTTGGCCTTTCTGTACTAACTCGTCAAAACTTAGATCTGTCTCCTGCCATCCACGTTTTTTAATCGCTTCTCTCAGTTCTTGCTCCCACCATTCCCCCACGATTGGGGAAGGGAGAATTTTGTGATTGTTTTCGAAGAATTCTCCTACAGCACTTAAAATATCCCCTAAGAAAAGAATTTTATCGACTTTGTCCTTTATTTTCAAAGCTTGTTGCTCATCTTGAACCTGGATCACATTACCATCCTTCAATTTTACAATTGGAGGCATAATAGAATCAACAGGAACTGTAACAGCTGCTTTACCAGGTCTTTCTGTTTTTATTTGCGTACCTGTTGCGAGAAAATCGTTTAATAGTCGCATAGTAGCAGGATGTAACCCTAACGCGGCAAGACCTGTGTTTCTCGCTCGACCATACCTTAAGCGGAAACCTCCTGCTTTAGAAGGAAAGGAAAAAACGGGGCGACCCACGACGAGATCCTTCATATATGCTGGGATGTCTTCTGACGTTTCTTTTTCTTCTCCTTTTGCTTTTTGTTCCTTTCTTCCTATGTTTTTTAACGTTTCTAGCCAATCCCAGCCTTCTATTTCCAACTTTGAGATGAGTTTCAATAACTTTTTGGCTTTGCCAATAATCCCATCATTGATTACTAGGGCCACGCCGCTCCTTAATCGTGGCGTAGCCACATTTTTTACCTTTCTGTAGGGACCAGACACCTTTATTTCTGTACTACCTTCTCCATTGATCTCAACAGGGAGGTGGTCTAGAACATATTCTAGCTTTTCTTTGGTCACTGGAAATTGGAGACTCCTGTGTCTCTCATACAAAATCGTCTCCTCAACCATTCGCTTTTTTACTTTATCGGGGATTTGATATTCTTTCAACCCTAAAGTCCTACGTACAACATCCGCAATAAGGACAGAAAGGGCTGTTTCAGTACCACCAGCGGACCTTATGGGGCCTGCATAATAAATAGCTAAGTGTTCATCGTTCCTAATTTTTACCTCTGTTATCCCTTCTAACGGTGCAGCAGTTATTCCTCCAGTAGAGATAGAAAGTGCTGTTTTAACAGCTTGAGTAGCCCTCTTTTCAAGATCTTCTATACCGAATTTCCCCTCTGCTATTTCCCTAGCAATTAGTATGCTAATTTCTTCTGTTTCCTTCCCTATCTGCATTAATTCTCTTATCCTTTCAGCAATCCCCTCGGGACCAATCATTGCTTCGACTACGGAAGGAATATCATTAGCAATTTCCATTTCAACATGATTCACAGGATCAATGATCTTTTTTCTCGCTTTTTGTGCAATATTGTATGCAGAATCTGCTTCAGTAAGGAGCTTCCACAGGTACCATTCCAACTCCTCTGGGTATTCTAGATCTTTTAGGATTTTTTGGATTTTTTCCCGCAAAAGTAGCCCTACAAGATTAGATATAAGTAATAATTAAGCGGAAAAATTATGTAAGTATTACACTAAACAAGATAAAACGCTACTGCCCTCACTGGAGAAGGCAGCCGTTCTACGTTAAGAACTTTACGTTCACACTATTAAAATTTGTATGCTCTTGAGAGGAGATACCCCCCGAGGGATGGAAAGTAAAAATAAACCGTAGTGATCCTAACCAACAATCAAGTCTCTCCCCTTAAAGAGGAAGTTTACCGCTGATAGATTACTCCATCGTGAAGAAGAACTCCTCATTGGCAAAAAGCGAAAAGCTGCAGAGAAATAGGGAATGATCCAGAAAGAAAAGTAAAGTACATCTTTGTATATTTAAAGAATACCACTAGAGGGCGGGTACTAAAGGGGCCCTTATTGTTTCGTAATCTCCTTAATCTTTCGGGAAAGTAGGGGGGCAACTGAGACATCACTGTAAGACGTGTTAACGGTGTCGGTAGTAAGGATCTTGTCCGTACCCGCTCTTAAAAGCTTGGAAATGGATCCAGATTGAAATAGTCCATGGGTAAACGCAGCAATCACGTCTCCCTCAAAGGCCTTGTGTACTTCTTGAATTGCCGTGCTGGCTGTCCCACCTGTGCTTATGATGTCATCAAACAGAATTGCTACTTCGCACTGTTTGCTTAGTTTCTGTAGTTTCTCCTGTTTTACCACAATATCTTCTATCTCGCCCGTCTCTAAATTTCGTTCTTTTGAGAGGGTTATAAAGTCACATGCTGCTTTTTGTGCCAGTCGCCTGACCGTTTTACTTCTTCCCTGATCTGGTGCAATAAGGAAGAAATCACCCTCCAAGTTTTCTGTTAAGTAATCCGCCCACCTCCCGATAGAGGAGAGATTCATGAAGGATCCTCCAAATTCTGCAAACACTCCCTCTGAGTGCACATCAACGGTAAGTATCTTGTTCACTCCACTTTCAAACAAACTTTCTGCCACTGCTTTAGCAGAAATAGGTTCACCAGAACGGAATCGCTTATCTTGCCTAGCATACGGGAAGTAAGGAATGATACCGAGGATTGCGTTTGCACCAAGATCTCGGAGGGTCCTGCTCAAAAGGACCGTCCGTAAGATTGCTCGGTCTTGATGAGGATACCCCGCAACTAAAATACTGACATTTTCGCCCTCGACTGGTTCTTTAAAACGAAAGTAAAGTTCTCCATCTGGAAAGCGTTTAAAATCCGTCCGTAGGACCTCCCATTCTTTAGCTAACTCGAACGCCAATCCCTGATACGCAGGATCGATAATTAGTTTCATGCTACCATCGCCTAGCAGTTAGTTTTTAGAAAAGAGACGGGCCCGACGGGATTTGAACCCGTGACCTACAGGTTAAAAGCCTGGCGCTCTTCCGGACTGAGCTACGGGCCCTTCGAATATTTTGGCAAATCCTCACGTTATTAGCTGTCTTTTTCCCTCTCTCGTCATAATCTATCAGAATAGTTTTTGGTATAAAAACCTACTTTCCTTATTTAAATTTGGTGTTTCTGCTTTTGATGCCGAAAAAACAGAACGTTTGACGTGAACCCCATCAGCTTTCGAAAAACTTCTAAAATACGAAAGGCTGTAACTTAGATCAGTCATTCAAGTTTAACTCTCAAAAAGCACAATGGAAACTGATTTCTTTTTCACATTTGGGAACTCTGAACGTTCTTCTATATTCGTTCTTAGTTCGGGAAGCTACTAACGAGAGCAATTACCATGCCTAAAGCTTTACTCTCCTCTTATATATCCCCATTACTAATATGATAAATTCTACCACGAAGATACATCCGCGAATAAAACGGATAAACCTTATAGAAGAGAAGAATACACGATTGCGCCTAATACTATGAGAAGGGCCCTTTTCACTCCTTAATAGCAGTGTTAACTCTCCTTCTAATGTCTATTTCACCTAATGCAATAGCTATAAGAAGAAGAATGAGTAACAGAGTTATAAGGCTTCCTACCCATAACGGCTCTCTGTATCTTGCTAAGAAAAGAGTGAAACTGTATAGCCAAATTCCAAGGAGAAGGGCATTTCGATTGGTGAGTTTCACAATAGTTTCTGTATCGTAGGGTGGCGCCTCCATTTTCAGATGTTGGTAAAGTTCCTTGTGTAAGAATTCCCCCGGGAACTCCCCTTTCAGGAAGAGGAGGTAAAGGATCCCAATGATAATACCAATTATACCAACAAACAAGAGCAATTTAACCATTAAATTTGGGGGAGGAAGGAGATACACTTCAAAAATTCTCAGTACCACAAAATGTGCTAAATAGCCTATCGTCCCACCGATGAGGTAGGTCCAGCCTTTAATCCGTTCCTCTAACCGTTCAAGCCTATAATCGAGGATAACTGCTCCACGAATATAGGCAATCCAGACAGGTATGACGTATAGGATTGCTATTGGTACAAAATAGAAGAGAAGTAATGTCCCATGAAACGTCGTATTAAGGATTGCATACACAATGCTCAAAAGAGAAATAAGAGACAGTAATAAACTATCTAACCTATTGAGGATGAATTCAAGCCGCATATTCTTTCCTTTTTCCTTTTCCACGAGTAACCCAAGTTAGGGAAATCTATTAACGATGATAGGCACAAGAATAATTGTTAATCTTTTTAAAAAAGAGTTAATCTCCTCTTTTTACGTTTCTCTTTCCTCTCCTGTGGATTCTTCCTTCTCACACCTTTTCTCTGCTAGTAAAATCATCTCATTGATTAGCAAAAAGTCGTGGAACTTGGGGAAGATTTTCTCCAAACTCTCTTCATCTTCTAAAGGATGTAAACGAGGGTAGTTCTCTACCTTCCTTTTTAGCATTCATAACGGAAGAGCTTTTTTATCCTATAGAAAGACCCATGAGATCTTTAAGTTCTTCATCTATTTTTCGTTTCTGGTAGTATAGTTACTTGCTTGGTCTGCTTGCTAGCGTATGCAGTGGAATATCCGCCTCTACTATCTTTTGCGTCACCTTTTGTTGGACGTTTGATCTTATCCAGGGTTCACGATGGGCCTTCAGATAGAAAAGCATTTGCACTCGTAATCCCCATTGATTGTTTACTCCCTTGATTTCAAACTTAACCTCATGTTTCTTGTCTACGCGAGCGCCTTCTACTTCTTTTGCTGCTTCTTTCATTAATTGCTTAACTTTTTCGATGTCTGCTTCGTAGGCTACTTTTGCCCAGACTGTAGACTGGATGAGATCTGACCCTCCTGTCATGTTGATGATCTCGCTAGAGAAGATAGTAGCATTCGGTACGCTTACCAAGTTACCATCAAAGGTCTCGATTTCGGTCGTTCTAATTTTAGTCATTCTCACTATTCCTACCGTCTCCCCCACCTTGATGACATCTCCGATGGTATACTGCCGCTCTACAAGCAAGATGATGCCTGCCAAAAAGTTGGAAATGACATCTCTGGCAGCGAAACCGATAGCTAAACCAAGAAAACCAAAAGTAGTGGCCAAAGCCGTACCACTTATACCAAAAACACCGAGAATGAGGAGGAGTACGACCCCATAGACTAAATACTTTTTAAATCGCAAAAGCTGCCTCAATGTACCTTTCTCTACTCTCTCTCCCAACGCCTTGTTGATAGTATCGGTCGTAATTCTGTTAATGATAATACCAATAAGGAGGATTATTATGATATAAACGAAGATAACAACGACGTTAAGAATATTTTCAACAGTAAGCCATTGCATGATCCGATTAATTCCGTCCCATATCAAGTCCGATAGGGTCTCCCAAGCCATTTTCCTCGCCTTTCTAGTGAGGTAAGTAACATTTTTAAAAATGATGGTTAACCTAAGGATGGTTTGACATTGAGAGCTCTCCAAAGAGTTCTTACTAGTACCGTTGCTATGCTAGCATCCCCTAGAGCCGATGACAAATAAACTAGAGAAAAGGCATGGCTTACCAACCAGCGATCCGATAGACACCAGCGTTTTCCTGGACTACATTAGGGGAGGGAGATCCCCATACACGAAAAATCAACATGTTATTTCGAGAGAGGTTGAAGAAGGAGCAGTGTGAAAGAAACAACATCAAAAAGTTTGGCAAGAATATTTTTATGGTAAAAGAATTCAAGTTACTATAGTGATTTGTGTGAAATTTGACGCCACCAAAACAGCGTTAATCGTTGTTGATATGCAAAGATGCTTCTGTAAGCCATCAGGTTCACTCTTTTCCAAAAGATCTCAGGAAGTAATTCCCAATATACAATCTTTTCTGGAACGTGCACGGAAAAAGGATCTCCTTATCGTGTATACAAAAGACGCGCACCAAAAAGTGCCTTCAACCACCCATTATAATGAATTTGAACGATGGGGCGCCCACTGTGTGAAAGGTACGGAAGAGGCGAAAATTGTTTCGGAATTGGAACCACGGGAGAAGGACGTAATTATAGAGAAGGACACCTACGATGCATTTCATAACACCTCACTCAATGAGATTCTTAATAGGAAGGAGATTGAAAGCGTTCTCGTTACTGGAGTTCTAACAAATGTTTGTGTGCTTCACACCGCCTCTTCAGCAGCTTTAAACGATTACCAAACGACCGTGATCTCCGACTGTACAGCGGCGTTAAACGACTACCACAAAGAATACGCCCTGAAGCATGTAGACTTTTTATTTGGGCAAGTAGTAGAAAGTAGTGACATCGAATTCGACGCTTAAACCTGTAAACAGAACGTGTGGTTACGTTGGTCTCTTTCCATGTAGAGAACACACAGTTCCCACGCTTTCTGAAAGATATTGGTCAATTTTTTAAATCATCCTTTCCTTCCCTCTATGTAAGTAACTATGCACTTTGCCCTGATTGTTACCTCGAGCAATTTCACGTGACGGTCAGAGTGGTGGCGTAGCCTCTCCTTGCACATGAACACAAATCGAATGTTTTTGGAGGAGAAAGCCGTAAGTGACTGTACAATTTTTGGAGTAGCTTAGAAAAGGAAGGGTTTAGAACTAGAAAAGGAGGTCTTTTTGGTGTTGTACGCGCATCAAAGCCCCGATTACGATTATGATTGGGCGCTGCACACGAAAAGAGACGAGGAACTCTATACGAAATGGATGAAATAAAAAGAGGAAAGATTTCGTACTCAAATGTCTTCGCAAAAACGCCCAACAAAGCCAAGATAAGATTCAAAATCTCTTGCTTCCTCATCCCTCCCTTCCCCTACAATTTACTTTAGATTTTCAATCTCAATGTTCCACTTTTCTCGTGGTCATTTCTTCTTTTTCTATATGTTTCTTTTTTGCCACCCTATAAATGATAAAGAATAACTAAATATCGATATGTAGAAAATAGTAGAGAATCAATATCATTCGAGGAAGTAACTTCGAGAGGAGGACTGATTTCAACTTCGTATCCTTATGCCTCCTCCCGCTGGAAGCGGTAAGCCTTTGGAGATCACATTTTGCTAACAGAGATCACATTTTCCCATTAGTTTTTTATCCGCCAGCCTAATCGCGTCTACTATCTTTTCTTCTATCATCTGTTTCATTCTCTCACGTCGACTCTCAAGACATTCCTCCTTCTCACGAAGCTCTTTGATCTCCTCTCTGATTTACAGTTCATCAAGAATAAGAATCGCACGTTCAAGTTACGGTAGAGTTAAACGTAACCGATGAAGTGAACGTCGGCTTTTTCAGGAACGACACGGAAGTTGCCAACCTTTCAGGGGCGAGAGAGGGATGCTTTAACCTCTCGGCAAACATCTCACTTCCTAAGGCTGGTACGTATAACATCACGGTGAACACGACTTCTGGTATCTTCTTGGAGATCTACTTCCTGGACAATGCCGTTGATGAGCGCAACCCCCTCCCAGTTATTGAATTCCCCACGAACAACTCATTCTGGAAGAATGCAAGCCTCACGGTTCATTGGAGCGCAACGGATGATTACAGCGTGGACAACTGCACGGTAAAGCTTTTTTACGTTGAGAATGGTAGCCTCCGCGAGGAAGTAACGTACGATTATCCAGATACAACTAACCATACTTTCGATGTGGCTGAATCTTCCCAAAAATACAGGTTCCAGCTTGAGACTGTGGACGTGAATGGAAGAGAGAACTCAACTGGAATTTACCTGTACAACGACTGGACGCCACCATCCATAAGCATTACCACGACGAACGAGAAAAACGTTAGCGTTCAGTGGTTAAATCTCACGTGGAATACAGATGAAAACTTTGAAATCAATAGAACGGAGATTTTCGTCAACGGGAGTTTTGAAAAAGAAGTGAGCGGACAAAGCTGGGCAAACATCAGCGTAGAGACGAATGGAACGGCGAACATCACGGTCGTCACGTACGACATGGTGAACTTACGCGATGCAGATGCAGTCAACATCACGTTTGATCGTAGCCTTCCTTACGTGGATGTGACTCCAGACACGTACTTCAACAACGCCTACTTCAATACCTCTGATGTTACGTTTACGTGGGTAGGCACGGACACGTTTTCAGGCATTGCACACTACGAAGTTCGCATGGAAGGGTCTACGTGGACGAACGTGGGCGATGACACCAGGTACACCGTGCATAACTTAGATGAAGGGAGTTATGGCTTTGACGTCAAGGCTGTCGATTGGGCAAAAAACGAAAACATCACCCATGTGGACTTTACTGTCGATTTAACCGACCCTTTTGTTTCAATCTCATCGCCTTCGCAGGGGGAAAAGATCAATAGCTCAGACGTCGAAGTTTCATGGGCGCACGCGATAACACAGTTATAGAGCAATACGCTTACAAAAACGATACTAGTTCGTGGTCGACCCCTATCACGGCGACATCTCACTTATTCACTGGCTTCTCAGATGAACCCCACACGGTGTACATCAAGGTTTGGGACGTAGCAGGGAACGTGAACGTGACGCATGTTACGTTTACCGTTGACACGATAAACCCGAATGTCTGGATTATCAACCCTACGGAGGGGAAGACGGTAAACAGTGCCTCAGTGAAAGTCACGTGGGATGCTTCGGATAGCATCACGGCAGTTGACTACTACCGCTACCGACTTGACTACGGGAGCTGGAGCGGCATATACTACCTAAAACATAAAACTTTCACGGTTTCTGGAAATGGAACGCACACGGTTGAAATAAAGGCGTGGGACGAAGCTGGAAACACGGGGAACACCTCCGTAACGTTTATCGTTGATACGGAGACTCCATCAGCCTCTATAACAAGTCCAGATGGAGGATCTCTAACGGGAAACTCATACCTGACCGTCGAGTGGACGGGAAGTGATAGCGTCACGGAAGTGGATACATACGCATATAAACTGGACGACATAGACTGGGTGAACACGAGCGACACGAACCACAAGTTCACGGGATTATCGGATGGAGAACATATCGTTCGCATACGAGTGTACGATACAGCTGGAAACTACGGCACGGATGCCGTCGCTTTCACGGTTGATACAACGAACCCAGTCGTGGAGATGGTGTACCCTCAACCGAATGGGAACAGCAGTACTGGGGACATTCTCATAGAGTGGAACGCAACTGATGCCACGACAAGCGTGTACAAGTATGAGTACAGGATAGACGGGGGAGGCTGGAACACCACATCAGAGAGAAGGGTTCAGGTGACCGACCTCTTAGAGGGACCTCACACCTTTGAGGTACGGGCGTACGATGAGGTAGACAACGTTGCGGAACTTTCCATATTCTTCCACGTAGACCTCCACGACCCAACGATCTCAATAGCCAATCCTGAAGAAGGAACAAACTTTACGACCGCCAAGATCTATGTGCATTGGGCGGCAAGTGATGATGAGACAGGGATAGAGACGTATCGCTATCGGATCGACGATGAGGAGTGGAAGGAGACAAAAAAGACGAGCGTCATCATCTACGTCCCGAACGGAAAGCACACGATACACGTGGCAGCATACGACTGGAGCGGTAGAAACGCCGTTGACGACGTGGAGATTTCCGTCCACGCAGAGCCACCATCCGTAAATATACTCATGGTGGGCGGTTTCACAAATGACTCGGAGTATCGGCTTGCGTGGGAGGGAGCGGAGGGAGACCCCTTCATCCACCACTACGAGGTCAGAGCCGACGAGGGAGCGTGGACCTACGTCGACAACGAGACCACATCCTACCTGTTCTCCCTTGAAGAGGGAACGCACACACTGACCGTCAACGTTTACGATAGGGCTGGGAACGCAGCAAGCGATGCCGTTTCTATTACGGTGGACGTGAGCAAGCCGTCGGTTGAGGTTACCGCTCCCAAGAACGAATCCACCGTAAAGGGGGAGCTGGAGATCGAGTGGGAAGGGAGCGACGCAGTGAGCGGGATAGACCACTACGAGGTACAGCTTGACGAGAGGGGCTGGGCAGACGTTGGCATGAACCACAGCTACCAGCTGAGCATAGATGATGTAGATGAAGGCGACCACGTGTTCCATGTGAAGGCGGTTGATAAGGCGGGGAATGCAGCAGTCGTGGTATCTGTCTTCGTAAATGTTAAAAAAGGTCTCCCGATTTCCACATTGGATCTCGTCGTACTCTTAACTTTGGTCATCCTTATCATAGTTACGCTGATTTTCTGGCTTAAAAAGAAGCGAGGTGATCGG
>JABAHS010001962.1_pt1 | contig 22192 bp, 18 predicted proteins | sample 7062111 | NCBI WGS metagenome assembly JABAHS01 (sample SAMN14534600, study PRJNA622989) | marine sediment metagenome | biome: marine biome [ENVO:00000428]; feature: marine pelagic biome [ENVO:01000023]; material: deep marine sediment [ENVO:00002113]; isolation source: pool of 4 deep marine... | reverse complement strand
ACTCTCCAACTCGGGCGGGGCCTTCCCCGTGGTATGGAACTTGTGGACGGCCTGGTTCAGGTTGACGCCGATGCGGCGGAGCTGGTCGAGGGTCTCGGGATCGAGCTTGCTGGACTGGACCCGGACCACCTTGCCGGTCAGCAGCATCTTGCGGGCATAGGCCGATGGAGACAGGCCAGCGAGCGGCGGCGGCCCTGAACACGGCAAGCTTATCGGCCGGGCGCATGGCAACGCGCAGGGTCTCGCTCAGGCGTTCTTCGGGCTCCAGGGTGGGCCGTGCCATGGCATTTCCCCACGCAGATTCGGATCGCTGCCAGAACCCTTGCCCGGCAGGAAGGGGCAAGGGGCAGCGATACGACAAGATGGTTTCTTATGGCCAAAACCGCAAGGTTTTTTTGCCATAAAAACATATCTTGCTATTCCGAGAATTGCGCTACCTCTCGTGTATTCGCATTCTAGACCGCAATCCTGCCGCTACCACCCCAAAAGCCCCGCTTCGCGGGGCTGTCATTTGCCTTCCGGGGCCGCCTGCCCCCTGCCAAACCCGGCCCTACCGGCAAATCACCTTATCAAGCGGCGAGGCTCGGCCCTGGGCCTCGCCACAACTCTGCTCATCAATGCAGCTTCCTCGCGCCCCTGCCTCTCGCGCGCTCCGGGTCCGGTCACTGCCGGTAATGTCCACACGCGGTCTGTGGCCATCCCAGGGCGGAAAATGGCCGTATCCCTCCCCGCGCCTATCGCAGCCGGCAGGAAGCAAGCAGCAACAAAGAACGGGCCAGGTGGCCCGCTCTCTGTCTTTAGGGGGCGCGCCTTCTAAGCGCTCGCCCCGTTTTCAGTGCCCTCGTCCTGGCCGGGTTCCCGCAAGACGATGCGGCCTTCGCCGATGGGCACTAGGTCTAGTTGGACCGTGGTGCCCTTGCCGTCCTCGTGATCCCAGGCCGCCCCGATGCGGGTCCAGTAGGATTTCTCGCCGCGCTCGGTGACATGGTAGGCGATGAGCGCCGGGGGCTGAGTTTCGCGGGCCTGGGCCTTGCGGTTTGTGTTGCGGTTACGTGACATGGTTCTTCTCCTTTTCGTTTGGGTTTGCCTCATTACGCCTACGGTCCCGGCCGGGCCGTGAGCCGGCCGGTCATGCCCAACACGGGAGGCCGCTTGCGGCCGAATGGAGCGGGCCGGGCATTGACCGGTCGGTGTGCCCGGTCACGTTTGGCGTCCCTGGATGAGGCAAGCCTGAGCGATAGGAGCGCTAGAACCTGCCACGCTCTACCGCACCGGACCGCACCTATGGCCTGGCCCGGAAACTCCCCTCTGCGGACTTCCCTCCGCCCCATGTTGCCGGAGGCGTCTGGAGAATTGTCCCGGACCCTCCCGGCGCGGCCCCTCTAAGATCAAAGGGGTTGCCAAGGGCAATACGGATCAGAGGGCTTGCGATGCTCTGTGCGGATGGGGCCAGCTATCTCTGCGCGGCGACACTTGGCATGGACGAGAGGGCTCGAAACCGGGCATAAGAAGTACCGAGGGGCAGTAGAGAAAAAGACAGACGGGGCATGAAATTCACCTGGCAAGCAGTGAGTGTGGGCGGCGGTGCCCTGGCCGCGCTGATTTTTCAGCAGCCGGCAAACGAGTTCCTCGGGCAGCCTGCAGGATCGTGGCTTGTCCCCATTTGCATATTCATCGTCGTGGCCGTGGCTCTGAATACGGTAACAAAGCCGCTCGGCGCTGCCTCGGCGACGGGCTGGGGGACAACGCCGCTGGGGCGCCGTCTATCCGGTTTTGTCGCGCGGCCCATCACCTTTGTGCTGACGGTCCTGGTGCTCTGGTTGCCGCTCGGCCTCGTTCCGGGGCCTGTGCGCTACGAGCTGCTCCAGCAATTGCCAAAATTTACAGCCGAAGTGCTGGTCATGGCCTACCTCGTGGGCATGATCTGGCTCGCGACCAAGCTGGTCGTGCCGGTACGGGAATGGGTTGCCGTTGTTACCACGCCGCTGCGGCGGCTGTTTCGGATCGTGCAGTTCGGGAAGGGCGGCGCTGCGCAGTTTGCCGGGATCATGGAAGAGTGGGCCGCCCGCTACAAGAAGGGTGCGGTTCTGCTCGGATCATCACTGTTCGACCCGCAATGGCGCGTTGGCCTCAAGGATGACCGCCACATGCTTACCATCGGCGGTACGCGCGCCGGCAAGAACCGCTCGCTGTTGATCCCTAATCTTTTGACCTGGCCGGGCTCGGCACTTGTCATCGATCCCAAGGGGACGAATGCGGCGGTAACGGCGGCCCGGCGGGGCCGTGGCGGCGGCCGGGTAACAAGCGGCCTTGGGCAAGACGTTTATGTGCTCGATCCTTTCGCGCAAGTGGCCGGGGTTACATCGGCCCGCTTCAATCCACTGGATTTCATCGATCCGGACTCCAGCAAGGTGGCCGAAGATATCTGGCTTGTAGCGGACGCACTTGTGGTGCCGTCTGGGGATGATTTTTTCGATGTATCAGCGCTCGGGCTGATCTCCGGGATCATAGCTCATGTCATCACGCGCGAGCGTAATCAGGGCGGGGCTAATTTGAGCCGCGTGCGCGAGCTGTTAGCGCGTGGCGATGACCGGCAGTGGGATGCCTTGCTCGATGACATGCTCGGCAATGATGAGGCCGGGGGAATTGCAGCAAGCGCTGCCGGACAGATGAAAACAGCCGGGCCAAAAGCGGGCGGGGATATCAAGGCGACAGCGCTGTACCACACGCGGTGGCTTGACAGTACGGCGATGGGCGAAATCCTTCAGCACTCGGATTTTGCCATGAGAGATATCAAGGCTAAGCCGATGACCGTGTATCTGGTGCTGCCGCCCGAGCAGCTTCAGAACCATGCAAGGTTCCTGCGGCTCTTTGTCAACCTTGCAATTCAGACGGCCTCGACCGGGGCGAATCCGCCCTATCCGGTACTGTTCATGCTCGATGAGTTCTTCAGCCTCGGCAAGCTCGATCTGGCCGAACGAGCAGTCGCGTTACTGGGTTCCAGGGGGCTTAAATTCTGGCCCGTAGTGCAGAATTTGACGCAGCTTGCAGAGCTATACGGCAAGAACTGGGAAACCTACTGGGATGCCGCTGCCGCAGTGCAAATCTTCGGTATCGGGGACGATTTCACGGAAGACTACGCGGTGCGGCGCCTTGGGCGGCACAAGGTGCAGATAACAGGAGAAGGTCCAGGCGGGAAAACACAAGTCACTGAGCAGATTCATAATTTGCGGGAGCGCGAGGAGCTGGAATTTGAGGTGGCGCGCGAAGCCACAACCGAGCTTGTCTGGCGCAAGGGCGCAGACCCGATGTTCCTTAAGCGTATCAATTACGATCAGGCGTTTTCCGAGAATCTTTACAACCCGGACCCGGACCACGTGAAAGGACAAACGGTGAGTGTCCCGGCGCAGACGATACCCGATCTGCCGCCGGTCAAGCCGGGTGGGTTTCCAGTAAAGCCCGCCGACATGACCCGTGTTTTTGATATGAAACCGGCGGACAAACCGCAGGAGAAACCAAAGCCGGCTGCTCCAAAAACAGCATCGCGGCCAAAGCCGGAGTCACCGAAACCACAGACAAAGAAAGCGCCGGCGCAGGCAAGCAAGCCGCCTCCCGCGCCGAAAAAGCCGGTCAGGCCGCCGCCCCCTGATCCATTTGATGAACTGGATGCGCTGATCGGCCTGGATGCGGTCAAGGAACAGGTGCGCAAGGTGGCAAACCTTGTGAAAATCCAGAAGGCGCGCGAAGAGGCTGGGCTTCCCGTTCCCGATGTCTCTTACCATCTGGTGTTCACCGGCAATCCCGGCACCGGGAAAACCACGGTGGCCCGCATCATCGGCCGGATTTACCAGCAGCTTGGAGTACTCAAGAAAGGACACCTGGTCGAAACCGACCGCTCCGGTCTGGTTGGTCAGCATGTGGGAGCGACGGCACCCAAAGTGCTTGAAGTCGTGAGCAAGGCCTTTAATGGCATACTCTTTATCGATGAGGCTTATACCCTGAAACCATCTCACCCAAGCGATTATGGCTCCGAGGCCATCGCGATACTGCTCAAGCAGATGGACGATAATCGCGACCGGCTCGCGGTCATTGTTGCCGGCTACACGGAGGAAATGGAGGGCTTCATTTCGCACAACCCCGGCCTGCGGTCGCGCTTTAAGACCTTTATCGAGTTCCCGGACTATCGGCCGGATGAGCTGATGGACATCTTCAAATCAATTTGTACGGAGAATTCCTACACGCTGACTCCGGATGCTCAGTCGAAGTCGGAAGCGCTGTTGAAGTCATTGCACGAAAACCGGGACCGGGATTTTGGCAACGGCCGGACCGTGCGCAATCTCTTCGAGGAATGCCTGTCGCGCCATGCGAGCCGGCTTTCTGAACTCGAAGAATATAGCGCGACCGATTTGATGATCCTGCATGAAGAGGATGTACCGCCTCTGATTACCAGTGAGCAGCCGCCTGCGGATAGAGAGCAATAGATCAAAATCAAGGCTATGGGGAGGCCAGCATGAGTGAAGAAGAAGATGTATTCAGCGATCCGCCGGAGAGCGTCCCCGTGGAGGTCACGATCCCGGCGCCTGTATACGCCGAACTGGCCGCCGCTGTGGCAAGCGATGATGATCCGCCGCGGGCGCTCATCGATGTCGGAGATTTCATTTCCCTGATCGTTCAGGAAGTATGGAAGGATGCCGGCGAGGACACGCCTTGGCTTACGCGCGTGTTGGCGGAGATAAATGAGTAGGGTTGCAGTGGAGACCTGTGTAAGTCTCTGCTAGATCTTATGCACAGTGCGATTCTCTCCACACCATACGGTTTAAACCGGGCATGGCTTGGTGTTCAGTTCGATGGCGCACAAGGTCCGCTTCGGGATCACAATGCAGTCTTTCCCTCAACGCGCCGCGTAGTACCGTTGTTCATCCAGACCTGTCATTTGGCTGGGCAGAGGATCAATGACGTGTTTCGGCCGATACTGTTGAAAAACACAGTGCAATTCCCTGTTCGAGCAACAATGAAACCGCCCTAGCCATCAGAGCGAATCATTGTTTCGCGGCAAGTTCTTACTACGATTCATTCTTGCGTGTCTGACCTCCCCAAATGGTTTTTCAACAGTATCGGCCATCAACGGCCATTCGCAGGCGCCTAGCGCAAGGTCCGCTTGCGGATCAGAAAACGGCCGTTCGAACAACGCTCCTCAAACCGCCGGCTTTGACCTGTCCCTCCTACAAATTCTGTCCGCAGTAGAAATCCTAATGATTCTATGGCCTGCGCCCTATCATGCGAAACTGTAGACGGGTGCATCTTTGACTTTCAGATGGTATTCACGAGAGGCGCGGGCGCTATGAATCGAGGTGATCTGCCCGGGACCGGACGACGCGGCAACCGCCTGATCCGCGATCGCGACCACTACCCCTACAAGACCCGACTGAAGCTTCCCGATCCCACGATCTGCCCGCGGTGCAGTGCTGTGTTTCACAAGGGACGCTGGACCTGAAAGGCCGTACCTAGCGGGACCAACGAGGAGCTGCGCCAAGCCTGCCGCCGCGTCGACGACACCTATCCGGCTGGCGTGGTCACCTTGCGCGGCGCTCTCCTGAAAGAGCATAGGACCCAGATCCTGAACCTAGCTCGTAACCAGGAGAAGGTGGAGAAAAGCGCGCGGCTTCGTTGTTCGCAGACCGTCATAGCAGATCGTCGTTCGTGAAGAGCCCGATCCTGACGCTGGAGAGGGCCGCGGGGCTTTGCCTGTCGGAGTGACGGCGCCCTCCTCGGTAACGGCGATGGATCAAGGATCGATCCGTGTTGAGTTCGTTGGCCGGGGCTCGGCTGTTCTGTTAACCAGAACGATGCCGAGGAGTGTCAGACCAACTCCGCTGGCACCCAGCCAGCCCACTCTCTCCGCGTAAAAGAGGACGCCTATCGCTACACCGAAAATCGGGATCAGGAAGCTGAAGGCATTCGCTCGGTTCAATGGGACCCTCTCCAGGATTGAAAACCAGAGCCAGTAGACGAGAGCTGTTCCGGGGAGGCTGAGGCCGATGAGAGCAAGCACGAAGGAGGGAGACCAGACGACGCTCTGGGGTGCCTCGAGCACCCAGGCAGCCACCAGGAGGGGAAGGCCACCGACAAAGATCTGAATGCCCATTGCCATAATCGCATCGACCTCTCCGGCGATCCGCTTTATGAGGACGTTACTCACCGTGATGCCGAGAGCCGCAAGGATGATATAGGCGACGCCAATGGCATAACTTCCTGTCTGCCCGTTCAGGAGCTGCGGCAACGTGATCAGGAGAATGCCGCCGAAACCAAGCGCAAGGCCGGCCTTGCCGCGTCCATCGAGATGCTCGTCGAGAAACATGCTTGCGAGAAGTGCTGCCATCAGCGGTTGCGTATTGGCGATGACCGTAGCGATGCCCGGGGACACGTACTCGGCCGCGTGAAACATTCCGAGGAAACCCAGGCTCGTGGCGCCCAAACCGACGAAGACCAGAATCGTCCAAATCCGTAGACCCTTCGGCACGGGGCGGCCAAGCGCCACCGCCAGCATGATCAGCACGGCCCCCGCCAGAAGAGCCCGAAGGGCAGCAAACGTCAGATGGGGCGAGTATGCGATGCCGGTGGTGATCAAAGGGAAACAAATAGCCCAAAGTATCATGACCAGGATGATCTGAAGGACTGTTGTTGTAGCCACCGGTTCCGATATCCTCGTGCCCGAACGGTGTGATAACGGCTTCTCTAGCGTGAATTCGGCTTATCCGAACGACGGAAAGTTGCCACGAGCGGCGCCGCTCCCGCGTATATTTACATCACTGTCGTAGAGATCGTCGAGGAGAGCGACGGATCATGATTCCCGAGACCTATGTCTGGCTGGTATGGTCGAGCGCCTTCCTCGTCCCCTGGCTCGTTGCTTTTGTTGTCTTTTCGCGCCATCGCAAGGCGATGATTTGGGCGAGCCTCTTCACAATGCCCTTCGGCCTCACCGAACCTCTGTTCGTGCCCGAATACTGGAGCCCGCCGAGCCTGTTCGACCTGGCTCGAACCACGGGATTCGACATCGAGAGCCTTATCTTCTGCTTTGGCATCGGCGGGATCGGGGCTGTGCTCTATAACCTGCTGACGCAAAGAAGGCTTGTGCCGACCTCTTTGGAAGAGAGGCAGCATCGCCGGCATCGATTCCATGTTTGGGCTTTTGCAGCGCCGTTCCTGTCCTTTCCCGTTCTGTACGTCTTCCCGTGGAACCCAATCTATCCTGCGATCCTGGCCATGGCGATCGGCGCTGTCGCGACGGTTCTCTGTCGGCCGGATCTGGGACGCAAGACCTGGATCGGCGGCCTCTTGTTTCTGGCGTACTACGTGATCTTCCTCCTCGGGCTCGAATGGACCGCCCCGGGCTATATTGCACGCGTGTGGAATCTCGGCGCTCTATCCGGTTTCAATCTCTTTGGTATGCCTGTGGAGGAACTGCTGTTCGCCATAGCCTTTGGTGCGTACTGGTCCGGCGTCTACGAGCACTTCACTTGGAAGACTGTTCTCGGGGCCGCCGGCGGTCAGGTATCAGCTCCAAGCGTTCACAGAACGGAGCCGAACAAATAGCTTCCGGCAGACTGACCTCATTTCGGCACGTCTATCGGGTCGCGCTGTCAAGCAACGAAATTATGGGGGCAAGCGAGTGATGCTTTTGGGTCGCACAACCGGTGCGGCGCACACGTCGTATATTTCAGTGTTTTGAATGATAGCCCGAGTGCTTCCCCGATGAATTTCTATTTTCTCAATCCATATGTATTGACATGACTATCGGTCGAGGGTCGGAACCCAGGTCCATCTTCCCAGGAGGTGCAAAATGGATCGGCGAATGAAGATCAACCTGTGGTATGTGATCCTGGCGGTGTTCGGAATCATCATGCTTCAGAACTTCTGGTCTCAGGCGCAGCATGTCGAGACCATCCCCTACAGCGAGTTCGAGCAGTACCTGGAGGACGGCCGCCTGAGCGAAGTGATCGTCACCTCGCAATACATCCAGGGGACGCTCAAGGGAGAAGAGGGCACGCAGCTTCAGCACGTCGTCGCCAATCGGGTCGATCCGGCGCTGGCAGAACGGCTCGAGCCGTATGGTGTGCCGTTCTCGGCTGTGAGAGAGAACACGTTCCTCAGGAATCTCCTGTCCTGGCTCCTGCCGATGGTACTGTTCTTCGCGGTCTGGATGTTTCTCATCCGCCGCATGGCGGAAAAACAAGGACTCGGCGGCGGCTTCATGTCGATCGGCAAGAGCAAGGCCAAGGTCTATGTGGAGACCGACACCAAGGTCACCTTCGAGGACGTCGCCGGCGTCGACGAGGCGAAGGCGGAGCTGCAGGAGATCGTGGCCTTCCTGAAGGAGCCGCGGGGCTATGGCCGGCTTGGGGCCCGCATGCCCAAGGGCATCCTTCTGGTCGGCCCGCCGGGCACAGGCAAGACGCTCCTGGCTCGAGCGGTTGCCGGCGAGGCCGGCGTGCCATTCTTCTCGATCAACGGTTCCGAGTTCGTGGAAATGTTTGTGGGTGTCGGCGCCGCCCGTGTACGCGACCTGTTCGAACAGGCGCGCAAGCAGGCACCGGCGATCATATTCATCGATGAGCTCGACGCGCTTGGCCGGGCTCGTGGCGCTTACCCCGGCATGGGAGGACATGACGAGAAGGAGCAGACGCTCAATCAACTCCTCTCGGAACTGGACGGCTTCGATCCGCGCGAGGGCCTGGTGTTGCTGGCGGCGACCAACCGCCCGGAGATCCTCGATCCCGCGCTGTTGCGGGCGGGAAGGTTTGACCGCCAAGTCCTGGTCGACCGTCCGGACAAGAAGGGACGCATCGCAATCCTAAATGTGCACTTGAAGAAGGCGCAGATTGCCAATGACGTGGACGTAGAGCAGATCGCGGCGCTCACCCCGGGGTTCAGCGGGGCCGATCTTGCTAACCTAGTCAATGAGGCCGCCCTGCTCGCTACACGGCGGGGCGCCGAGGCGGTTTCGCTGGACGACTTCACCCACGCGATCGAGCGCATTATTGCCGGTCTGGAAAAGAAGAACCGGCTCTTGAATCCCAAGGAGCGGAAAATCGTCGCCTATCATGAGATGGGCCACGCGCTGGTCGCCATGTCGCTGCCGGGCACGGACGCGGTTCACAAAGTCTCGATCATTCCACGCGGCATCGGCGCGCTCGGCTATACCATCCAGCGACCGACCGAGGACCGCTTCCTGATGAGCCGCGGCGAACTCGAGAACAAGATGACTGTGCTACTGGGTGGCCGCGCAGCCGAGACGGTGGTGTTCGACGAGATCTCGACTGGCGCAGCCGACGATCTCGCCAAGGCCAGCGACATCGCGCGCAGCATGGTAACCCGCTTCGGCATGGCGGAAGCGCTGGGGCAGATTGCCTATGAAGACGAGCCGCAGCGTTTCCTGGGACCCATGCCGGTGCCAGTCGGTCTCGAGCGCCGCTACAGCGAGGAGACGGCCCGCAAGATCGACGATGCGGTGCGGGAGCTGGTCGACAAAGCCTTCGAGAAGGCGAGGACAATCCTCAAAGAGAAACGCGCGACTCTCGGCAAGGCCGCCGAGGAACTCTTGCAGAAGGAGACGCTGGGTGGCGAGGAACTTAGCCGCCTCGGCAATCAAGGATCGAAATCGGATGCGTCCCCAGACGTCGCTACCGCTTCTGTCCCGTGAAACCTAATGTTTCAGCCGGATTTTCGTCACATTATTCGGACAAGCCGGATGGGCCTTCCCTCTTGCCGTAGTAGGTGTTTGGCTGGCCGCCAACGATCGAAGCGAAACAGAAAGTGAGAAACCGAGCAACTAGGGGGACGCTGAGATGTTTGTCGTGGTAACACTTGCGGTGTCGCTCGTCATACTGACGTTCTTGTTTCATCACGCAGTTCTGCGCTGGTTGTCCGGCGGCATGGCGCAAATCGCGATGACTTCTGGCGTGCGCATCCTGGTCATCGTCGTCGCGGCGCTCGCGGCACACCTCGCTGAGGTCAGTCTTTACGCGGTCGCCTACGCGCTTGGCGATGGCGTCTTCGCCCTCGGCAGCTTCGGTGGTCTATCCGTCACCGAGCCGCTCGACTACCTCTACTTCTCGATCGTGAGCTATACCTCGCTTGGGCTCGGCGATGTGTTTCCTGCGGACCACCTTCGCTTCATCACCGGCGTCGAGGCCCTGAACGGCCTGCTATTGATTGCCTGGTCCGGCTCCTTCATCTATATCGCCATGGGACGTCTCTGGCCCTGGCAGACCTGCGCCGAGCCGGCTCGCGCCACGGCGAGCAAGAGGGGCGGGGGAACTGCGTCATGACGGTCCATCTCACCTTTCTGGGTGGCGTCGGTACCGTCACCGGCTCAAAATACCTGCTTGAAGCGGGCGGCCAACGGGTTCTCGTCGACTGCGGGCTATTCCAGGGGTTCAAGCAATTGCGCCTTCGCAATTGGGCGCCCCTGCCGTTCGACCCCACAAGCCTCGACGCCGTGATCCTTACGCACGCTCATCTCGACCATTCGGGCTACCTCCCCCTCCTCGTCCGCAATGGCTTCAAGGGGCCGATCTATGCAACGCCGGGGACACGCGACCTTTGCACAGTCTTGCTACCCGACAGCGGTCACTTGCAGGAACGAGACGCGGAGTTCGCCAACCGGCATGGCTTCTCCAAGCATCGACCTGCCAAACCGCTTTACACCAAAGATGACGCGGAATTGTCTCTCGAACGGTTCAACCCGATCGCCTTCGAGCAAGATCTCGATCTCGGGGAGGAGCTCAGCATCCGCTTTCTTCCCGCCGGGCACATCCTCGGGGCGGCGCTGGTTCGGATCACCGTCGCTGGAACATCGATCCTGTTCTCAGGCGATCTTGGCCGGCCCGGCAGCGCGACCATGGTCGATCCGGCAATCGTGCACGAAACGGACTATCTCATTGTCGAGTCGACCTATGGCGACAGGCGGCACGAAGACGAGGACACGGAAGACCGCATCGCCTCTATCGTCAACCGGGTGGCTGGCCGCGGCGGCACCGTGCTCGTTCCGGCCTTTGCCGTCGGGCGGTCCCAAAGCATGTTATTCCATCTGCAGCGACTGAAAGCGAGCCAACGCATTCCCGACCTTCCGGTGTTTCTCGACAGTCCTATGGCGATCGATGCCAGCGAGATCTTCTGCGGCCATTTGGGCGAGCACCGTCTGACGGCGGAGCAGTGCCGCGCGGCTTGCCGGGTCGCGACCTATGTCCGGCGGGCCGAGGACTCTAAGGCGCTCGATGCCAACGCCATGCCCAAGATTATCGTTTCAGCGAGCGGCATGGCGACCGGCGGGCGCATCCTGCACCATTTGAAGCACTTCGCGCCCGATGGCCGCAATGCCATCCTGTTCACGGGTTTTCAGGCCGGTGGCACCCGCGGGGCAGCCATGACCGACGGCGCCGAGACTGTCAAAATTCATGGTCACTATGTCCCGATCCGCGCTGAAGTCGAGAACCTCCACATGCTCTCGGCCCATGCCGATGCGGACGAGATCATGGCCTGGCTCGGCCATTTCCGGGCACCGCCCCGGGGAACCTTCATCACCCACGGCGAGCCCGCGGCCTCCGACGCCCTGCGGCGCCGGATCGAGGAGGAGTTGGGCTGGTCCTGTGGAGTGCCCGAATATCGAGACCGCGTCGCGCTGAGGTGAGCGGAAGGCATTTTGCAGGCCGCGAGGAAAGGGGAAGGGAAAAGCCAGTGGCGGAACAATCGAACACGCTGCGCCTCACGCGGCTCGGTATCGACACGCATCAGGAAGCGGTCGTCTTTATGCGCCGCGACTGCCATGTCTGTCGAGCCGAGGGCTTCTCCGCCCAGGCCCGCCTTCGCGTGACCGCAGGCGACACCTCAGTCATTGCGACGCTGAACCGCATCACAGGCGATCTTCTGGCGCCTGGCGAAGCGAGCCTGTCGGAGACTGCCTGGGCCCGACTCGGCGTCGAGGAGGGCGACGACATCGCCGTCAGCCACCCCCGGCCGCTGGACTCGCTGAGCCGCGTTCGTGCCAAGGTCTATGGCGAAAAGCTTATGGGCGCCGATTTCGCCCAGATCATGGGCGACATCGTTGCCGGCCGCTATTCGGACATCCACCTGTCTTCGTTCATCACCGCCTGCTCGGCCCGCGGACTGGATGGCGACGAGATCATTGGACTCACTCGAGCCATGGTTGCCGTGGGCGAACGCCTTTACTGGGGCGAGACGCCGGTGGTCGACAAGCATTGTGTCGGCGGCCTGCCGGGCAACCGGACAACGCCGATCGTCGTCGCTATCGCCGCTGCCTGCGGGTTGACCATGCCGAAGACATCGTCGCGCGCGATCACATCGCCGGCCGGTACCGCCGACACCATGGAAACGCTCGCCCCTGTCGACCTCGACCTCCTCGCCATGCGCCGGGTGGTTGAACGCGAAGGCGGCTGCGTCGTCTGGGGCGGTGCCGTCGATCTCAGTCCGGCGGACGACACCTTGATCCGGGTGGAGCGTGCGCTCGACCTCGACAGCGAAGGTCAGCTCGTGGCGTCGGTGCTTTCCAAGAAAGCCGCTGCCGGCTCCACCCACCTTGTGCTCGATCTGCCCGTTGGGCCCACGGCCAAGGTGCGCAGCAACGCTGATGCGGACTCGATCGGGGCCCACCTCCAGGAGGTAGCGCAGGCTTTGGGTCTTCAGGCACGGGTCGTGCGCAGCGACGGCCGCCAACCGGTGGGCCGCGGCATCGGCCCGGCACTCGAGGCACGTGACGTACTTGCCGTCCTGCAGGGTGAGCCGGGGGCGCCGTTGGATCTCAAGTCACGGGCGGTCACACTCGCCGGGGCCTTGCTGGAGCTTGGCGCCGCCGCGGCCGAAGGTGCGGGCATCGATACGGCGGAAGCTGCGCTTAGCAACGGACAGGCCTGGACTAAGTTTCAGGCCATTTGCGCGGCGCAAGGCGGCATGCGGACGCCGCCAAAGTCGCCGCACCGGCGGTCGATTTTGGCTGAAGGAGCCGGGTGCGTCGTCGCCATAGACAACCGGCGACTGGCCAAGGCCGCCAAGCTGGCGGGCGCCCCGGATGCGAAGGCCGCCGGGCTCGAGCTGCACACCCCCCTTGACCGGGAGGTGGCAAAGGGGGAGCCACTTTTCACCCTGCATGCGGAAACCTCCGGCGAACTCGCCTATGCGCTCGAATACATTGCGAGCCATCCGCCCATCATTGAGATCGAGCAGAGGTCATGAAGACCGTTGTCTTTCCGCTACCCGGCAACGAAGGTCTCGCTTGCTCGCTGGCTGACCGCATAGGGGCGGAGCTCGGGGCGCTTCAGATGCGCCGTTTCCCGGACGGCGAGTCCTACGTGCGCTACGAGACCGTGGTCGAGGGGCGGCCTACCATTCTCGTCTGTACCCTCGACAGGCCGGACGAAAAATTCTTGCCGCTGGTGTTCGCGGCGGCCGCGGCACGGGACTTAGGCGCCACCGAGGTGGGACTCGTGGCACCCTATCTCGCCTATATGCGCCAGGACCGCCGGTTCCAGCCTGGCGAGGCCATTACCTCGACCTATTTCGCGCAGACACTTGATCGCTGGATTGACTGGCTTGTGACGGTCGATCCGCATCTGCACCGACGCCACTCCCTGTCCGAGATCTATTCCATTCCGGCCTTCGCAGTTCATGCGGCGCCGGCGATCTCGGCTTGGATCCGCAAGGCGATCAAGAGCGCGGTCCTCATCGGTCCCGATAGCGAAAGCGCGCAGTGGGTCGGCGCCGTGGCGAACGAAGCCGGAGCCCCGTTCGTAGTGCTTGAGAAGACGCGCCGCGGTGACCGCGACGTCGAGGTTTCCGTCCCACATATCGATCGCTGGCGGGCTCGCAAGCCGGTCCTGGTCGACGACATCATCTCGACGGCCAAGACCATGATCGAGACGGTGGGCCATCTGAAGGCGGCAGCGATGGTGCCGCCCGTCTGCGTCGGTGTGCACGCCGTCTTCGCCAACAAAGCCTATGAGGAGTTGCAAGAAGTAGGCGCCGGACAGATCGTGACTTGCAATACAATCCCACATCTGTCCAACGTGATCGACCTCACAAAGCTGTTGGCCGACGGCGTTCAAAGCCTGTCGGCATGAAGGCAGCAGCCACGCCGTAAGGGATGAGTCAGTGACCTCACGATCCTGTGCGCCTCAGCCCCCTGAAAAGGGGCGGTCGTTGGTCAATCTGGACCATCACTGCCGCTGTCTTCAGCGCGAACGCCTATGGCTTCAGGTGCTGGTTGGAATGGGACTCGGGATTGCTGTGGGTTTGGCTCTGGCGCCTGAATCCGGTCTTGTCACGCCCGAGATCGCCGACCGCACCGGCGAATGGCTCGCTTTACCCGGCAATCTCTTCCTGGCCGCGATCAAGTTCGTCGTCGTGCCACTCGTGGCGGCGTCCGTCGTCCGCGGGATTGCTGCTGGCGAAGATGCGGCCACGCTGCGCCGGATCGGTTTCCGTATCGTCGTATACTTCCTCTTGACGACGACGGTCGCCGTGACCATCGGCGCCGGGCTGGCTTACCTCATTGTTCCCGGCGCCTTTGTCGACCCGGATCTCATCCAGTCCGCTCTGGCGGGCGCCGGCGAGATGGCCGATCCCGCGCCGGGCCTGGATCAACGCACTTTGCCCGAGACCATTATCGGTCTCGTTCCGACCAATCCCTATCGAACACTGGTCGAAGGTGACATGCTTCAAATCGTGATTGCCTCGACGATCATTGGCGTTGCGATGGTGGCCATCGGACCAAAGAAAGCGCAGCTTTTTCTTGATCTGCTGGCCTCTATTCAGGCCGCGTGCATGGCAATCGTCACCTGGGTCATGCGCCTCGCCCCGCTCGCCGTATTCGGACTCCTGGCCCAGGTCACGTCTCGAACTGGGCTCGACGCGATCCTGGGCATCGCCGTCTATGTCCTCACCGTCTTCCTTGGTCTTGTGTGCCTTCTTGCGTTCTATCTCCTCATCGTCACCACCTTGGGCCGGCGCTCGCCGACCATATTTCTAGCCCACGTGCGTGAGGTGATGCTGTTGGCATTCTCGACCTCGTCGTCAGCCGCGGTGATGCCGCTTTCGCTTCGGACCGCCGAGGAAAAGCTGAAAATTCGACCTGCCGTGTCACGCTTCGTGGTTCCCCTGGGCACGACCATCAATATGGATGGGACCGCGCTCTACCAGGCTATCGCGGCGATTTTTCTGGCTCAAGTGTTCGGTGTCGACATCGGCGCCACTGGCGTGCTCGTGATCCTTGTGACATCGATCGGGGCCTCGATCGGTTCTCCGGGGACCCCCGGTGTGGGGATCGTGATATTGGCGACGATCCTGGCATCGGTCGGCATTCCCACTGCGGGAATCGCGCTGATTCTAGGTGTTGACCGAATCCTGGATATGTCCCGCACTGCGATCAATGTCGCCGGCGACCTGACCGCTTGCGTTGTGATGGAGCGGCTGCTGGGTGCGCGAATTGCGGCGGCTTCCACCGCTCCAGCTTCGGTGAGCAATGGCTAGTTCGCCCCGGTCGGATCATCAAGCTCTCGGTTACTTCTTGGCGAGTGCCTGCACACTCAGAAAGTCCAGGTCCTTGGCGTGATCCTCGTCCAGACACGTCGTCTCGATCTGAAGGGTCGACAGATGAAATCCGAATTCGTTCCGCAAGAGTGCGTGAGCCTCCTTTAGCACCTCCGGCGCGGCCGCCTCACTGGCGGCGCGCAAATGCGCCGAGAGGACGTGTTTATTGGAGGTCAGCGTCCAGGCGTGCACGTGGTGGACGTCGCTCACGTCGGGTAAAGCTTCCAGCCGATCAACCACTTGCCTGAGATCGATATCGGCTGGGGCACCTTCCATTAGGATCTTGGTGGCGTCGCGCATGATGCCCCAGGAGGCATAGAGCAGCACGACGCCGAAGGCCATGCCCAGAATCGGATCGATGGCGAGGAACCCGGTGAACTCGATGACAAGGGCCGTGATGATGATCAGGATGCTGCCGACGAAGGTCTGGACGACGTGCCAGAAGGCGCCCTTGATGTTGAGGTCGCCCTTCTGACCGGAGTAAAGCAGCCTTAGCGAAATGACTTCGGTCACGATGCCGCCGGCAGCGGCCAGGAGCATCGGTGTCGTGGGCAGGTCGATCGGATCTTGCAGGCGCATATAACCCATGACGAGAACGAGGATCGCCATGGCAAACAGGAACGCGCCGTTCAGCAGGGCGCCGATGATTTCCGCCCGGAGCGAGCCGAAGGTGCGTTGCTCGTCCGCCGGGCGCTGCGCGATCCGTGCGGCGACGATCGCGAGCACCACGCCACCCACGGCCGAGAAGGTGTGGAAGGCATCCGAAATTACCGCCACCGACCCCGTATAGATGCCGATCGCGAGCTCGATCAGGAAATAAATCCCGGTAAGCCAGGCTGAAATCCTCAGGGCGCGCGCGTTGGCGCCCGTCTGCCCCATGCTGTGCCCCGAGTGATTTGCCATTTCCTTGATCCGAACCCCGTCGGCCCATAAGATCAGTGGACCCATTCGCGCCGTGAACTTTCTTACCTATACACCCAGAATAGGGGCTTCGGCACCACGGTCCAAATGAATGAAGAGCATGGACGGCTGAAACGCCGTTCACGGCGGCGATTCGCCAACCGACTTCGGCTCAAGAGATGTCCATCACTCTCAGCGTGACAGTCCGTTCGCGGCTATCACGGACGACTGTCAGCTCCGCCTCATTTCCGATACCGATCTCATCGAGAGCCGCCGCGAACTCCGCGATGGTCCGTATCGGCCGGCCATTCACTTCGGTGATAACATCCCCCAGACGGCCCGTTCGTCGATCAAGACCCGTGAGGCCCGCGTCTTCAGCCGAAGAGCCGGGTATCACGTCGGCAATGACGATCCCGGTCAGGCCGAGGCGAGCGCTGCTTTCCTCGTCGACAATCGCGATGCCGATTCCCGGCCGCGGAAATTTTCCCTCTTTGATCAGATGAGGCACGACCCGATTCACCACGTCCACCGGGATCGCGAAGCCAATGCCGGCTGAACCGCGAGACTCGGAAATGATCGCCGTGTTGACGCCGATCAACCGGCCCGCCGAATCCAGCAACGGCCCGCCTGAATTGCCGGGATTGATTGCCGCGTCTGTCTGGATCACGCCGTGGATCTCCCGGCCGGACGCTGTGGGTAGGTGCCGGTTGAGGGCGCTGACGATACCGGTGGTTAGAGACCGGCTGAGCCCGAACGGGTTGCCGATAGCAAAGACCGCCTGTCCGACTTTCAAGTGTTCCGAACTGCCCACGGGGATCGGTCTGAGGCCGTCGGGGACGGAGGAGAGCCTGAGCACCGCGAGATCGTAGTCCGGCGCGGCGCCGACCAGCCTCGCCGGAATCGCCGCTCCGGAGTCGAGCCGTACCGCGATACGGCCGGCGCCCTGCACCACGTGGAAGTTCGTCACCACATGGCCGGCGCCATCCCAAACCAGGCCGGAGCCAGCACCGCTTTGCTGTGCGCCTGGACCGAACGAGCTTCCGGCGGCGGTTTGTGTGAAAATGTAGACGACTGTCGGGGCCGCAGCGTCAAAAAGGTTCGTCGCTACACGTTCGAAATCCGCTAGTTCGCCTCGCGGAACCACTTTGCGGGGCTCATCCGCCGTCAACAGGATCCCGCGGACAAATCGATCCCCCACCCAGACCGTTGCAATCAGCAAGGCCCAGATTATAAAGAGCCGTGTCAATCGATCACTCATAATCCCGTTAAGACCCTCCGGGAGCCACTCTTGTCAACGGACATTCGCAGACTCCCTGTGTGGCTCCACGTTTTGGTACGACATCCCTACCGGTGGCTCGGAACGCGGCCGCGGCCCTGGCCGCAGAGACCTGGTTGTCCGCACGCTGCCGGTCCTCTAGGTCCTGCACTGAATTGAATGACAAAGTTCAATGAGGCTGGCGCTTCATACCTCGCTCTCAGGTAAATCATTCTTGCCCGTCAGAATGGGTCGGTCCGCTTGGCTTTCCACGGGGATTTCGCTGATGCTTCGACCCCGGAGACGATCACGCATGAACTTGATCAGGAAAGGGATGAGGGTGATGCCGCCGAGCGCCCCAATGGATATCATGAGGCGCTCACCCTCGCCCGTGGCCATTTCGTCGCCGAAGTGGGCCAGCAGAAAGCTCGCCGGTATGATCCCGGCGATTGTGGCAACCGCGAAACGCCAGAACGACAACACGGTGAGCCCGGCCGCGTAGCTGACCAGATCGAAGGAGAGGAACGGTAGCAGGCGGCTGACGAATACAAGACCCATGAGGGCGTTCTGGGATCCCAGCCATCCCACGGACAGGCGGTCGCCGAACCAGCGGTACAGCACCTCGTGGCCGACAAGCCGCGCCACGCCGAACGCAGCGAGGGCCCCGGCCTCGGCCCCAATGAGAGCGTAGATCGTCCCCCATACATGCCCGTAAGCGGCGCCCGCTGCCACGGCTATGGGGGCACTGGGAATCGGGCTGACCAGGATGGCCAGGGTCATCAGACCGACAACTGCCAGCGGTCCCCACAGGCCGAGCCCGGCAATCCACTCGCGTAGCGCCGTCCCGTCGAGGATCACGTTCAGCGCACCGCTCTCCCGAGCCAGCCAGTAAGACGCTGCCAGTAGGGTCAAAATCGCCACTCCGCCGAGCATTTTGCGGCGGGCTATCCGTTGCATCGGGATCCGTTGAGAGTCTGCCATGGATGTGGGTTCACCCTCTGGCTGATTCGGGCCGATCGCGCTAGTGCCCGAGGCGCCTTCTACAGACCAGTCTTCGGCAAAGCTGCCTCGACTGCATCAACTTTCTTCCTCCGTCACGACACCTTCATCGCAGACGAGGGGCGTTAAACAACGCCAGGTATGGCGCCTCAAGGTCAAATGGATCTCGCTATCGGCGTGCTTGGAGAGACGAATGGCCCCAGATATCGAGGTCGATCACGTAGAGACTGGAATCCTCGATGGCGGCCGGATTCCCGGGGACTGAGTACGTCGGGCGTGGGTCGCAATCGCTGAACCGACCGCCTACTCGGATCGCAAGTACCTGCCGTGCTGAAGCCCGCCGGAATCCGGATTCACGACAGAATTTTTGAAACGAATTATAACGACAGGCCCATCGGTTGCAGTCCGTTACCAAAAAGATAGCAAGCGGCGACGATTTTGCCCTAAGAGGCACCCACATGCCAAAGGCCAACACGGCAAGCCGTGGTTTTCAAGGGAGGCCGGCCATGGGGAGAGCTTGGTTCGCGGACCCACTCGTTGTTCCGACCAAGTGCAAACGATCCAATGCCGAGGGCCGAGCGATGCCGCCCGAGACCTTCTCCCTTGGGAAATCCATCTTGCGTGAGCGCAAGTAATCTCCGGAAAACAGTCAGTCTCGGCTCGCGACGACTGCTGAACGGGAATTGAAACGAGAACAAGAACCGGGAAGGAACGACCATCATGACACTGGCCTATCGCATTATCCGGAGCGAACACTACGAAATCGACTTGGTGATGAGAGGTTTAGATACCCTTGCGGATGCCGCGAATAGGGAGACGTGGGAGCCGGATTTCGATCTTTTGTTCCTCATTCTCGACTATGTCGAAAGTTTCCCAGCGACTTTTCACCACCCAAGGGAGGAAGACTACCTATTCAAGGCACTGCGATGCCATACGCCCGAGACCGGTCCGATGCTCGATCAGCTCTGCGACGATCGTGCTGAAGGTCTGGGGCTCGTAGGCGATCTGAGGCGGTCCCTTGAAACCTATAATGTCCGCCGCGCCGCTCGTAGCTGGTTTCACGAAGCGGCGAAAAGCTATGCGCGTCACGAGCGCCAACATATGCGATGGGAAGAGCGGACGATACTGCCGCTCGCGCTTCAAGTGTTCAGCAAGGAGGATTGGCAAGAGATCGATCTCGCCTTTGAGCGCAATGGACACCCTCTATTGAGCGATAGGCGCCGAGTGGAGTTTGACAAGCTGTTTGCACTGATCCTGCGGCGGATACCAGGAGCGGTTGTCTTTGGACCGAAGGTCTCAAATAGGAAGAAGGCGGCTTGACGTTCCCGAGCTTAGTTAGGTGTTGCTGGCCGTCACAGTTCCGCGTGGGGCTGCTCCATCAAAATGATAGTCGGCTGAAACATCTGACCAATCGGCAAGACAGAGGTACCCATGGCAACAATCGGCACGCGTCTTTACACGTGGCTCCAGGGCGAGGACGTCGACCGAGATGTGGCGGGCAAGCGGTGCTTCCACCACAAGAGCGGCCGGACAGCGATGGGCTGCTCATTCCGGAGGGCGCGCCGATGGGCGATCCAAAATAGGGGAGGTAGAGCGAGCCGAGCGCCCCTCGGTGACACGCCCGCCCACACCAAGCCGTCGATAGGGCTCCGTTTGACGACGGCATCCCCGGATGCGAGAGCACAGCCCCGACCGACGGGCACAGGCCGAGCCTGCCGTCCTCCGGGGCGGAGGTTGCGGGGCGGCAAGAGGGAACGCGCAGCCGGCGACTATGACCCCTGGCCGCCGGAGTGATCCGGTCGGTTTCCTCGCCCATCGTTGTCAGCATGATGACGGGAATCTGCGACTTGGCTCGCAAGTCCCGACACAGACATAGGCCGTCCTCGCCTGGCAGCATCAGGTCCAGGACGACCAGGTTAATGCGCCAGTCCGCAAGGGCTCGGCGCATCTCGTTGCCGTCTTGTGCTGGAGTAACCCGGTATCCGTGTTTTGTCAGAAATCGCCCGAGCAGATCGCGTATCTCGCGGTCGTCGTCGACGAGCAGTATGTGAGCCGTAGATTGAGCACCCGGTGAACCCATGGGGGCAAAATATCGTCGGCCTAAGCCGCGATCGCGAAGAAAATTGTAACGAAGATTAACTGGCGCGGCACTTGTGACAGCCTGTTACCAAATAGCGCCCGGTCCATGATCCACCCGTTACGTAAGATGCTTATGTGGGTGGTGTTCAAGGACACTCAAGCAAAGGGCATCACCATGAGACACATTCGAAAGTCTGTGTCGGCCGCGGCTGTCGGCCTGGGCGCACTTGCCTTGGCCGCCAGTCCGAGTTTTGCCGACAAAACGCAAAGCGCGGCGAAAGCCGGAGTGCCGGTCCAGTTGGCCCATATGGGCTACGGCCAGGGGGGCCAAGGGACGGGCCAACCGTGCCCCGGAGGTATGATGGGTCCGGGCATGATGGCCCCCGGCATGGGCGGCCAGGGAATGATGGGCCCAGGGATGATGGACCCGCGCATGATGGACCCGCGCATGATGGACCCGCGCATGATGGACCCGCGCATGCCGGTCCCCGGCATGGGTGGTCAGGGCATGATGGGCCCAGGGATGATGGGGCCAGGGATGATGGGGCCAGGTATGATGGGGCCCGGTCATGGTAAAGGGAAGGGCGTCGGCGGTTGGGTCGTACCGAGCATGGACCTTTCGGCGAGCGACGTGCGCCACTTTTTCGAACATCGCCTCGAGATGCATGGCAACAAGCGCCTGAAGGTCGGTGAGGTGAAGGAAGTTGACGATGACAAGGTTGTCGTCGACATCACCACCGTGGACGACTCCCTCGTCCGACGCCTCGAGGTGGACCGGCATACCGGGCAAATGCGGGACATTGAATAGACCGGAGCGCCGCAGCCCGAACACGTCTGCTGTCCGGTCCCGGAGTGAAGTGATGTCGAAACGACCGCCATCTCTGATCAGGACCGCTCGCAGCCCCGAGGAACCGCGCCGCTTTTCCTTCGACCGGCCGTTGCACGCCGCCACGGCGCGTATGACCGCGGGTATCTCTCCGGCGGCGCTCATACAAGCCTATACGGACTGGGCGCAACGCCTTCTCATGTCGCCCGACAAGCAGATCGAGCTGGCCGAGAAAGCTGCCCGCAAGTGGTCGCGGTATCTCGAGTATTGCCCACGGGCCTGCGGCGATCCCCATTGCAGGGTTTGCATCGAGCCTTTGCCGCAGGACAGGCGCTTTGCCGGAGAAGCATGGCAGCATTGGCCGTTCAACGGCATTTATCAGGGTTTTCTCCTGACGCAGCAGTGGTGGCACAACGCAACGACCGGCGTCGCCGGCGTCTCCAGGCACCACGAGGACGTCGTTTCGTTCGCCGCGCGCCAGGCCCTCGACGTCGTCTCGCCGGCGAACTTCCCGCTCACGAACCCGGAAGTTC
>JABAHS010044576.1_pt2 | contig 22199 bp, 14 predicted proteins | sample 7062111 | NCBI WGS metagenome assembly JABAHS01 (sample SAMN14534600, study PRJNA622989) | marine sediment metagenome | biome: marine biome [ENVO:00000428]; feature: marine pelagic biome [ENVO:01000023]; material: deep marine sediment [ENVO:00002113]; isolation source: pool of 4 deep marine... | reverse complement strand
TCTCTGATGGTACGGAAAACGAACCTTTGCTTTCTTCAATTGAAATTTTCGGGAAATCTTCCTTTGATTCTCCTGAAATTCGGTAGAATCCTTTTTCGGTGTTCAGAGTAATTTTATATCCTTCCTCGCTTTTGATCTCCACCGGAAATTCCGGGAGCTCTCTTACGATCTCATGCAAAACTTTGGCCGGAACGGCAATCGCGCCGTCTTCCTTACCCTGAACGCTTATCTTCGTGGATATCGAGACTTCCAAGTCGGTGCCGGTTAACGTCAATTCGTTACCCTGTAAATCCAACAGCAAGTTACTCAATATGGGAATGGTTGTTTTTACAGGTATCACCCCAATGATATTTTGTATAGCTTGATAGAGCTCTTTTTTGTTGACTTTGAATTCCATAAAAGCCTCAATTAATAAATATTTAGAATTTAAAATTTAATAAATAATATATTATTATTCAAGATAAATTTTATTAGTATTAATAGGGCCTGTGGAAATGTTGATTAGCGAACAAAACACAGTCATTAAGTACTTAAATAATAGAGACAATTTTCGCTTTGAAGAAGCTTAAAATTTTGTGAATTTATTGTTACTTATTTGTTGATAACCTACTCGACGGTTTCTTGTCATGCTGTTGTGCTTTTATGGAATTCAGGTTGTCCACACTTGATACGACATTTTAATGAGTTGTCCACATTGCAGATGTTGATAACTACATGGAAGACATCTCGATTTTTTTCCTGAGAACGGCAACTTCCTCTCGGATGGTACTGTCTTCTTTAATCTGATTTTCTACGGTTTGAATCGCGTGGATGACGGTGGTATGGTCTCTGCCTCCAAAATGCAAGCCGATGGTCTTCAAAGAATTCTTGGTTAATTCTTTCGCTAAATACATCGCAATTTGACGTACATAAGCGATTTCCTTTTTGCGTGTTTTGGCGCGTAGCATGTCGTCCGGAATATTGTAATGCTCGCTCACGATCCTCTGTATTTCTTCGATCAGAATTTTTTTGCTTTTTCCGAGACTTAGATTTTTCAGGACATCTTTTGCAAGTGAAAGGGTGATGTCTTTGCCATTCAGAGAAGAAAAAGCGAGTAGCCTGATTAGCGCGCCTTCTAATTCGCGAATGTTGGAGGTGATATTTGTGGCAATAAACTCGATAATTTCACCCGGAATGTTTATGCCGTTTTCGTCTGCTTTCTGCTGAAGAATGGCGATTCGTGTTTCGAGGTCTGGCGGCTGAATATCTGCCACCAAGCCCCACTGAAATCTGGAGATGAGTCGTTCTTCTACACTAACCAACTCTTTCGGGGGTCGATCGGACGAGAGTACAATCTGTTTTCCGGAATTGTACAAGGCGTTGAACGTGTGGAAAAATTCTTCCTGTGTTCTTTCTTTATTACTAAAGAATTGGATATCGTCTACCAGGAGAACGTCCACATTTCGGTAAGTAGAACTGAACTCAGTCGTTCGGTGATTTTTAATAGAATTGATAAATTCAATGGTGAATTTTTCGCTGTCGACGTACAGTACTTCCTCTGCGGTACCCTGAGCAATGGTGAAGTTGCCGATTGCCTGAATGAGATGGGTTTTGCCCAATCCAACACCGCCGTAAATTACAATGGGATTGAACGTTGTGTTTCCTGGCGCCTCGGATACGGCGAGGGCTGCTGCGCGCGCAAATTGATTGTTCGGACCCTCAACAAAATTATCAAAGAGATAGCGTTCGTTCAAATTGCTTTTGATGTTGGGTCGGTTGATGGGCTTTTTCTTATCCAGGGAAGGCAACTGCATATGCTCGCCATTGCCGTTCAATCCGACTGAATAAGTTAACTTGGCGTTTTCTCCGACGACTTGCAACAAGGCTTGTTTGATTAAACCACTGTAATGCCCCTCCAACCATTCGTAGAAGAACTGACTGGGGACCTCGACGATGAGATTCTGATTCTCCAGCTTAACCGGACTAATAGGTTTAAACCACGTGGTAAAACTTTGCGGATTAATGCTCTCTTCAATGATCGAAAGACATTGACTCCAGGCTGCTTTACAATCTAAAGACATTTTCCACACACCTCCACATTATTTTTTTAAAATGAGCTATTGTCACGGAAGCGGTAAGATGCGAAGTTGAAAACTTTTCCTCCACCTCCAAAGTTTTTTTTAAATACAAGAAAAGTTATTAACAAGTTATCAACAGTAATCAACACCCCCTTAAACCTTATATTAATAATATCTAAAATAGCATGCCAAAATATTAGTTCACCCTGCGTGTGCGAATGTTTCAAAACATTCAAAAGTCACCGACAATTGCAAAGTTTGTCAAGTTATCCACAAGTTTTTACATTGGTGAATAGGGTGGCAGGGTTGCTTGAAATTTAAGAAAAAGCGGTTCAATGTCAAGAGAAAAAGCGCTTGTTGAATGATTTCTTCAGACGAAAAAAGCCTTGACTTTTTTGCCAATTATTGATACGTTAAATGTTTTGCAAATAAACTCTGAACATAAAAATGGAAAAGGCGTGTAATGAAAAGAACATATCAACCAAGTAATCGTAAGAAATTGAATAAACACGGCTTTAGGGCTAGAATGAAAACAAAGTCCGGCAGGGCGATCCTAAAAAGACGCAGGGCAAAAGGCAGAAAAAGTCTTTCTGCCAGTGATAGATAATTGTAGCTCATGATCTTTGGCCAATTACCGTTTAAGAAAAACCCGGATCATAAAGAGCCCAAGGCACTTTAATGAGATCTTTGGGAAGGGTCGAAGATTCTCTTCGGAGCACTTTTTATTGATTGTTGCCAACGCAGAGAGTCGAAAGGTTGGATTTGCGGTGTCAAAGAAAATCCGAGGAGCCGTGAGAAGAAATCGTGCAAAGAGGCGAACCAAAGAATTGTATCGACTCAAACAGGATCTTCTTCCGAAAAATATCCATCTCATTGTGATGGCAAAACCCGGAGTGGAGAGAGCAAAGAGTCAGGTTTTGACAAAAGAATTCATCTCTTTAGTTGAAAAAGTTAATTCAGCACAATGAAGTACCTCGGCGTTGCCATTATCAAATTCTATCAATATTTAATTTCGCCGCTTTTTCCATCCTCTTGCCGATTCTATCCGTCGTGCTCGGAATACACCGTGCAGGCAATTAGAAAGTATGGATTTCTTAAAGGATTCTGGAGAGGCACCCGGCGCTTGAGTAAATGTCATCCCTTCCACCCTGGTGGTTATGACCCATTAACCTAATCTTGTCCAAACTTTAAAATCATGGAATTCGACAAAAAAACAATCTTAGCTTTCCTGCTTATCGGTTTCGTGCTGATTTTGCTCCAAACCGAGTTCTATCAAAAGCACTTTTTGCCTCAACCGACGAAAGAAACCGCGCCAGTTGAGGAGACGGGAACGGCAACAAGAGAAACCGAAGCGCCTTCGAGAGAAGAACCTGGTAGAAGTGAGCGGGACGAGGAGCGCCTCACCACTGAGGAAGAAGAATCGTCTGCAAAAGGAACGGACGGTTTCAATCATTTGAGAGGGGATGGCGAAGAGGTCATCGTGGAAACCGATTTGTACAGGGCGGTGCTCTCGACTCAGGGAGCAACGGTTCGAAAATGGCTTCTGAAAGAGTATCTAATGCAAGACAGTTCGCGCGTGCAATTAGTCGCAAAGAATGGCAGACGAAATCTCGGAGTTTTGCTCCCAACAGCCACCGATACCATCGACACCAGTCCGTATGTGTTTTCGGTAAACAAGAAGAAGATCGTTCTGAACGACCGAAAAGCTACGGATAAATTGGAATTCTCGCTCAAACTTGACTCAGAGAGGGAACTAAAGAAGATATACACGTTTCGGCACAATAGCTATGATGTCGGCTTTGAGATTGAACTCAGAAATCTGAACGATTTGGTCGAAGGGTTTTCTTATTTGGTGACCTGGTCGTCCGGACTAAAATCGACAGAGCCGGATTTCAAGGCCGACATGGATAAAGCCAAGGCATACGCTCATCAAGGGGAAGAGTTGGAGTTTAGCATTGGAGACGAATATGAGGAGGAGAAAATGGTTAACCCCACGGAGTGGGTGGCCATCCGAACAAAATACTTCGCCGTCGCCGTGATTCCGGAGACTGCAAAAGGAAAAGACGTAACGTTTTGGGGAACACCTGTGGATGTTGGCGAAAACGTTCCCTTCAAACAATACGGTTTTGAGTTGAGCATGCCATTTGTGGACCAGTCTTTCAAAGAAGATAGATTCAACGTCTTTTTGGGTCCCCTCGATTATGACATCGTGCAGAGTTACAATGTTGGACTCGAAAAGATCATGGACCTGGGATGGGCAATCTTTCGTCCATTTGGCAAGTTCGTGCTTTGGAGCTTCACACTGCTTCACGAAGTCATTCCCAACTATGGTTTTGTGATTATCGTGTTTTCCATTATCATCAAAGTGGCGCTATTTCCACTGACCAGAAAAAGCTATCGCTCCATGAAAGAGATGCAGACGTTGCAGCCACTCATGCAGGAAATCAATGAAAAATACAAAAACGATCCGCAGAAAAAGCAGCAAGAGGTTATGAAATTGTACAAAGAGCATGGCGTAAATCCATTGGGAGGGTGTATTCCCATGCTCTTGCAGATGCCACTCTTGATCGCGCTTTTTCAAGTGTTTCAGTCGACCATCCAATTGCGGCAGGCATCCTTCATCTGGTGGATTCAGGATTTGTCTCGACCCGACACCATCGCAACTCTGCCGTTTACGATTCCGCTGTATGGGAATACCGTAAACGTCTTGCCATTATTCATGGGTGTGACCATGTTCATCCAGCAGAAAATGTCGATGAAAGATCCGAAGCAGAAGGCGCTGGTCTATTTTATGCCGATTTTCTTCACTCTGATATTCAACAGTTTTCCCTCGGGTTTGAATCTCTATTATGCGTTGTTTAATTTGTTTACCATATTTCAAGAAAAATTAATACCTTATAAGCCCAAAGAACCAAAACCGGTCAAGAAAAGGCCGGTACAAAAGCGCAGAAAACATGACTATCGGGGAAGATTTTAGAAGCCAAGCACACGCCGTAAATATAAAATAATTAAAGTATTAAGCCCCGACCTGTCTGACGTGTGCGGGGCTGTTTTTTTGGAAACATGACCGTGCCTGAAGACACAATTGCGGCGATTTCCACGCCTTCTGGTTCCGGTGGAATTGCTGTGTTGAGAGTGAGTGGCCCTTCTGCCATTCCGATTGTGGATAAGCTGTTCCGGGGGAAGAAACGTTTGTCCGAAGCCCAATCGCACAAAGCGTATTTCGGTCAAATTGTAGATGCAAACCGAAACGGACAAGCGAATCCGAGATGCGGAGCGAGTCGGTTTCTTGACGAAGTCATCGTGACGATTTTCAGAGCTCCGAACTCTTACACCCGAGAAGACGTTGTGGAAATTAGCTGTCACGGCGGACAATTCCTGAGTAGCAGAATTCTGGATTTGTTGGTAAATCACGGCGCCCGGGTGGCCGAACCGGGCGAGTTTAGCAAACGCGCGTTTCTGAACGGTCGTTTAGACCTGTCGCAAGCGGAGGCCGTGGCTGACATCATTCGCGCCAAATCGGAATTGAATCTCCGGGCAGCGCTTTCACAATACGAAGGAGTGTTTTCAAATCGAATAAAGAATTTGAGACAAGAGCTTGTCGACACTTGTTCGTTGCTGGAGCTGGAATTGGATTTTGCTGAAGAAGATGTGGAGTTTGCTGCGAAGACTGAAGTGGAGACAAAAATAAAGGGAGTGATTCAAAACATCGAGGATTTATTGTCCACGTTCGAGCGCGGACGGATTTTGCGTGAGGGCGCCCGTTTGGTGATTGTGGGCAGACCGAATGTGGGAAAGTCCAGCCTGATGAATGCCTTGCTGAAAGAGGAGCGAGCCATCGTCACCGAAGTCCCGGGAACGACTCGAGATGTCCTGGAGGAACAGCTCAATATCAACGGGGTGTATTTTCGAGTGATCGACACCGCCGGTGTGCGCACGACAAAGAACCGAATTGAGAAGGAGGGCGTCACGCGAACGTTGAAACAAATTCAGGAAGCGGATATCCTCCTCTTCTTGTTCGACGGTTCGCAGCCGATGAAGGAGCAAGACATCTCGTTGGTGGAACAAGTGTTCGCGTTGAGAGGTCAGAAAGACGGATCCAGAAAACGAATGATTGCAGCTATTAATAAAATTGATCTGAAGAGAAAACTTACTAACAGCGACATTCAAGACCTGCTGGGCGATTGTCCAACGCTGGAAATTTCAGCAAAAGAGTTTGTGGGATTCAAAGAACTTGAAGATGTGTTGGTGGGCGTTTCGCTTGGGGATTCCGGATATTCACAGGACGAACCGTTGGTCACCAACTTGAGACAGAAAGTGGCGCTCGAGCATGCAACCCAGTCGTTGCACGTGGCGTTAGGGTCTGTGAAAAGAGGCTTGTCCTGGGAATTTGTGGCCATCGATCTGAGAGGGGCAGCCAACCAGTTAGGCGAGGTTATCGGAGCGGTGACCACGGAAGATATTTTGGGCAACATTTTCTCGAAATTCTGCATCGGGAAGTAGCCAATTGTTTCACGTGAAACATTTGGAAAGTGTAGTGGGAGAATTATGTACATAAATACAAATTCAGATATTTATGATGTGGTGGTCGTTGGCGGTGGTCACGCCGGCACCGAAGCGGCGTTGGCGGCGGCCCGCATGGGCGCGCGCAGCATGCTCCTGACGATGAACATTTTTACGGTCGGACAAATGTCCTGTAACCCCGCAATCGGCGGATTGGCAAAAGGCCAGTTGGTAAAAGAAATCGATGCCATGGGTGGGGAAATGGGCATGGCCACCGACGACGCAGGTATTCAATTCCGAATGCTCAATCGTTCAAAAGGCCCGGCGGTCTGGTCGCCACGGGCGCAGTGCGATCGCGCTGACTATGCGCAGAGAGTTCGTCAGGCCTGTGAGAAGCAGGAAAACTTGGATCTGCGCCAGGGCATGGGGGTGGGCCTCGTCGTAAGGAACAATACAGTGTCCGGAGTGCGCACCGAAACCGGCAGCGTCATCGAAGCCAGGACCGTTATTCTCACCGCGGGCACGTTTCTGAACGGCCTCATTCACATCGGAGAAGTGCAATACTCGGCCGGTCGAGCTGGGGAGTTTTCGGCTCGCGGAATTACCGAATGCTTGGTGGATTTGGATTTTGAATCCGGTCGTTTGAAAACCGGCACACCTCCACGTCTGGATGGAACCACCATCGATTTCTCCAAGACAGAGGCTCAACCCGGAGATGACGAGCCGAGTCCTTTTTCCTGTCGACACAAATCCTTGCAAGTGGATCAGTTGCCATGCCATCTCACGTACACCAACCCGACGACTCACGATGTCTTGCGTAAGGGCTTTGATCGCTCGCCGATGTTTACCGGACGAATCAAAGCCGTGGGTCCACGCTATTGTCCCTCTGTTGAAGACAAGGTCAATCGCTTTGCGGACAAGGAGCGACATCAGATATTCTTGGAACCGGAGGGACGCAACACCACCGAATACTATGTCAACGGCTTTTCCACCAGTTTGCCGGAGGAGATTCAACTGGAAGGGATTCGCACAATCAAGGGCCTGGAAAATGTAAACGTCACGCGGCTGGGTTACGCGGTTGAATACGATTTCTTTCCTCCGACTCAAATCCATGCCAGCATGGAAACCAAACGTATCAAGAATTTGTTTTTTGCCGGTCAAATTAACGGTACGACCGGGTACGAGGAAGCGGCCTGTCAGGGGTTTATGGCCGGCATCAATGCGGTGTTAAAAATACGTGGAGAAGCGCCGTTCATTCTGGAACGCTCCCAGGCCTACGTCGGCGTTCTGATCGACGATCTGGTTACAAAGGGAACCATCGAGCCGTATCGCATGTTTACGTCGAGAGCCGAGCACCGGCTGCTGCTGCGGCAGGACAATGCCGATCTTCGTCTGATGGAATACGGGTATCGTTACGGGTTGATTCCCGAAGATGATTACAAAAAGATGTGTCTGAAGACGACAAGAATCGCAATTTCACTCGAAGAATTAAAGAAAGCCAAACTCGATCCCGTAACCGCCAATCCCATTCTCGAAAAAGCCAATTCATCACCGATCAACGAGAAGGCGTCGGTGTACACGTTGCTGAAGCGACCCGAAGTCAAGTTGAGACACTTCGCGGGTCTCAGCCGCTTGGACATCCTCAACACCTGGCAAGATAAGCAGTGGGACAAGGTTCGGGAACAAGTTGAAATCGAAATCAAGTATGAGGGATTTATTCGTAGGCAGCATGAGCAAGCCGAAAAATTGCAGGATCTGGATTCGAAGCGAATTCCGGATGGATTTGACTTCTCCAGAATAGGAGCGTTGTCTGGGGAGGCCCGGGAAAAGCTATGTGAGATTCAGCCCCGCTCCGTCGGTCAGGCTTCGCGCATCTCTGGCGTCTCGCCTGCAGATATTTCGGTTCTGATGATTCATCTCAAAAAATCCAAATACGGAAATGTTTCACGTGAAACAGAGGTTGCATGAACACTTTGCGCAAGCGGGCATCCAGCTTTCAGAGCTGCAGTCGGAGCGTTTTCTGCTCTATCACCAGGAACTCCTGTCCTGGAACCGACGCACAAATTTGATTTCTAAGAACGACGAAGCTCGCATCGTCCAGCGGCATTTTCTGGAATCGGCTTTACTCTCTTTGTTTCAGATTCTTCAAGGAGACGTTTCTGTGATTGACATCGGAACCGGCGCGGGATTCCCAGGCTTGCCATTGAAGATCGTCCAGCCGGCGATGTCGTTAACGTTGTTGGACTCTAAACGAATGAAGACGCTTTTTCTTAAAAGTCTGATCAGAAAGATGAATTTGTCCAACATTGAGCTTGTGTGCGAGCGCGCCGAAATCGCCGGAAAAAACCAGGCTTTTAAACACAGGTTTGATGTGGCAATGAGCAGGGCCGTGACTAGCCTCTCCAAACTCCATGAATTTGCATCTCCGTTTTTGAAGTCGGGCGGGACCCTGGTGGCCATCAAAGGTTCGAATTTGGGCACAGAGATCGCTACCTTCGAGAAATCATATCCTGCGCTTTCAGTCTCGACCAAAGCCCTGCCTCGAAGTTCATCGGGCCGGAATCAAGTGGCTGTATTTGTCAGCAAAGCACCGCTTCACCAGAGTCGTTTAGCAGTATGAAAGTTGTACAAAGTCTCAAAAATATCATCCAAAGTTCTCCCTCTGTCATTCAGACGAACGAGCTTCTATCCGCCGGTGAGCCGGTAAATCTCAAAGGAGTGGTGGGGGCGCTAAAGTCTTTTTTGTTGAGCAATTTCTTCGAAACGTTTTCCACCCAAATCGTTTTTATCGGTTCCGATTTGGAAGAGGTGGAAGCCATCCAAGAAGATCTGCAAAACCTGCTGAACGACGAGTCGGTTAACTTTTTCACGGGTGAAGTTCGACACAAGTACGGATTGTACTTTTCAAACAACCGCACAAAATCTTCCCAACTATCAACGTTAGAAGCACTGACAGAAAACCGGCCGGCGGTTTTGGTCTCACATGCTTCCGGACTTCTGCTGAATCTGCCCACAACCAAAGACTTTCTGGATCGAAGAATTTCCATCTCCGGTGAGGAGAGTCCGGACTTTCAGGAGCTCATTGGTCAACTTTCCGAGTTGGGTTTTGTCAGAGAAGAACGGGTCGATAATCCCGGGGAAGTGAGCGTTCGCGGCGGGATCATCGATGTGTTTCCGCACTCTTCCGAGCATCCGTATCGGATTGAATTCTGGGGAGACGAAGTCGAATCCATCCGCACATTTGATCCCATCACACAGCGCTCATTGAAAGAAGACGTTAGAAAAATAGAACTTTTTCCGCAGGACATTGAGACTGAGCCACAGCAGAATAAAAACGCCAACGACATCTTTGACTTCCTCCATGACGATGCCATAGTTGTTTTGGACGAACCGGATCTGATTCGAAAACAGATTGATCCGCAATTTGGGAAGAGCGACGACTTTGCTTTAAAAGAGGTTCAACAAGAATCAGAAAACGGCAGATGGGGCGAAATCCGGAGTAAGATGCAAAGGTTTCGTCAAGTGAGCTTTGTGTCCTTTGATACAAGAGTTCACAATGTCTTGGACCTCAGCGCACGCAGCCAGGATTCGTTTAAAGGGAACTTAAAATTGCTTGGGGATACTTTTCAAAAATTCAATAAGGAAAAGCTGGACGGACACCAAACTCCGCCCAAGCTCTACTTTCTGTGCGACAACCCAAGTCAAACGGAGCGCATGCAGGACATCTTTGAAGAAGAGAACATCCTGGTTCCCAATCTGGCCACAATCACATTAGGGCTTCACAAGGGGTTTGCTTTCCCGGAAGGGAATCTGGTGGTGTTTACCGATCACGAGTTTTACGGCCGAGCAAAACGCCTGCGTTTGCCAAAGCATACCTTCAAAGGCTTGACGCCCAAACAGTTTCGAACACTCAATGTAGGGGATTATGTCGTACACGTTGATTTCGGAATTGGTATCTTTCGCGGACTGAAAAAAATCCCCGTCGGAGGGCATGAGCGCGAGTGCCTGCATCTCGAGTACAAGGGCGGAGACAATCTTTACGTTCGCTTCGAACGCATGGACAGGGTGCATAAATATTCAACCAAGGATGGCATGACGCCCACGCTTAGTAAATTGGGTTCGGCGGACTGGCAGCGACTCAAACACAGAACCAAGAAAAAGATCAAAGATATCGCCGATGAGCTGATCAAGATTTACGCGGCAAGAAAAGCACGACCCGGTCACGCTTTTGGGGAGGACACCCTCTGGCAGCGAGAGTTGGAAGCCTCGTTCCCTTACGAAGACACACCCGACCAGGTCAAAGCTACCGTGGAAGTTAAGAAAGATATGGAAAGTCAAAAGCCCATGGATCGGCTGGTCTGCGGCGATGTTGGCTTTGGCAAAACCGAAATTGCGGTTCGGGCTGCATTCAAAAGCGTGTTAAGCGGCAAGCAGGCAGCCATGCTGGTGCCCACGACCATTTTGGCCCACCAGCATTATCACACATTCAAACAGCGTCTTGAGAAATTTCCCGTCATGGTGGAGATGTTATCCAGATTTCGAACCCGGGCGGAGCAACAGAAGATCGTGGAAGACACCCAAAATGGCAAAATCGATATGCTAATTGGCACCCACAGAATTCTGTCAAAGGACGTCAATTTCAAAGATCTGGGTCTTTTGATTGTGGATGAAGAGCAGCGATTCGGAGTGCGACACAAGGAGCGCTTGAAGAAGCTCAAAGCGAACATCGATGTGCTTACGCTCACGGCGACGCCCATTCCGCGCACGCTGCACCTTTCCCTGCTTGGCGCCCGCGACATCACAAATATTAACACGCCACCGAAGAACCGATTGCCAATTGTCACCGAGATCTTGCCATTTAACAAGCTCTACATTCGTGAAGTCGTGTTGAACGAATTGGAGCGCGGCGGGCAGGTTTTCTTTGTGCACAATCGCGTTCGGACCATCGAGCGCGTGGCGACCATGTTGAGTGCTGCACTCCCGGAAGCCCGTGTGGTGGTGGCTCATGGCCAGATGCCCGAAAAAGAACTGGAACAAGTGATGATCGATTTCATGGAAAAGAACTATGAGATTCTCGTGTCGACCATGATCATCGAATCGGGCCTGGATATGCCAAATGTCAATACCATCATTGTGAATCGGGCGGACAAGTTGGGGTTGGCACAACTGTATCAACTCAGGGGGCGTGTGGGGCGCTCGCATCAGCGGGCGTATGCCTATTTGCTCATCCCGCCAATCGAAACCCTGACGGACGAAGCGATGAAACGATTGCGGGCCATCGAGGAATTCTCGGAAATCGGGTCCGGAAGTCAGCTCGCCATGCGGGATCTGGAAATTAGAGGCGCCGGAAATTTATTGGGGGCTGAACAGTCCGGATACATCGATGCTCTCGGCTTCGACATGTACAATAAGATTCTTGATGAAGCCGTTAAAGAACTGCAGAACGAGCAAAGCTCAGAGGAGCCAGCCGTCCCGGAAATCGAAACTCAAATCGAAGCGGAAATGGACGCGTATTTGCCCGAAAGTTACATCAACTCCGGATCGGAGCGTGTGGATGTCTACAAAAGACTGATTGAATCAAACTCATTAAAACAGATCGATGAAATTGTCTCAGAACTTCAAGATAGATTTGGTCGACTGCCCGAACCGGTTGAGAATTTAACCAATTACCTAGCCCTTCGAATCATCGGAAAACGGCTTGGGCTGACCAGGGTTGAAGTCAAAGGCACGGAATTGGTGGTCGAATTTACACCAACACTGTCAGTGGACCACGGGGAACCATTCAAGAAATGGCTCGGTACAATGGTGGAAAATGCCATCGCACCATTTGAGTTTATTCAGAACGAAGGCGTTGCCATTCGTTTGAAAATCGACCAGGAGTGCAAAAATCAACTGGTGTTCGTCAAAGAATTTTTGCAGAGTTTGAAACCAAAGTGAGAAAGGGTTGGGGAGATTGCCCATGAAAGCTACCAAGTTGAAAGTTCAAAAATCTGAAAACAGCCGCAATTTTTTTTCAATACTCATGCTCTGTCTTCTGATTTCGTATGCATGCCGTGTTCCGGAACAGGAACACAATATCATTGCCACGGTCGAACATGAGAATTTATCATTGCAGGAAATTATTTCACAAATGCCACCCCGAATGCGCGGCGATGTATCCACGCTGGACATCCGGGAGTTTGTGCTGAGATGGATAAATGATGAGGTGCTCTTTCAGGAGGCGCTGGCCCGCGACATTGATGACGATGCCGAATTACAAAAAGAGTTTGAAAGAATTAAGAAACAATTGATCATTAGCAAACTGCTCGAAGAAATCCAAAGCAACCGAGTTGCCGTAACAGACGAGCAAATCAAAGCCTATTATGACGCGAACGACGAAGAGTTCATTTTGTCGGAAGACATTGTCCACGCCTATCACATCTTGCTGGAAACCCGGCAAGACGCAAACGAGTTTCGAAAGATGTTAAAAGCAGGCGAGTCGTTTGAGGAATTCGCACAAGACAGCGCTGATGGTCGAGATTGGAATTTGGGGTATTTCTCAAAAAACGATGTGATTCCGGAAATTTCAAAGGTCGCTTTTAACATACCGGTGGGGTCTTATTCTCTGCCTATTAAATCCGAATTTGGCTATCATATTATTCAAATTGTCGACAAAATGAAGGAAGGCGAGAAGGAGAAGCTCAACATGGTGGAAGACGAGATAAGACTAAAGCTGCAGGAACAAAAAAAGCAGGAGAACTATCAACGTTTTCTCCTGCAAACAAAAAGCAAATACACCATAAAAACGAATTTTAAGTTGTTGGAACACGCAATATTGGATTCAATCATTCAAACAGGAGATGGATTAAATTGAATATAAGAAAGTTATTCACCATCATCGCGCTTATTTTGTCCGCTCAGCCTGTTTTGGCGCAGGAGACCATCGACAAGATCATCGCAATCGTTGGAGACAACATCATCCTGCAGTCTGAGTTGTATCAGTATTCCTACTCGCTCGCGGTGCAGCTTGGTATTGATCCCCAGGAGCAACCGGAAAAATTGGAGAAAATGCGCCAGGAGACGCTAAACAACCTGATCACTCAGAAAGTTCTGTTAGAAAAAGCCAAGTTAGACAGCATCGTCGTCACGGACGAGCAAGTTGATGTTGTGCTTGAGGAACAGATAGCGCGAATGACTGAGCAGATGGGTTCTGAAGAGAAGGTCAAAGAGTATTTTGGCATGAGCTTGAGGCAGATACGAAGAGAGTTTAGGAAGGATGTGAAAGAGAGACTTCTTGTAGAAAACCTGCAAAACAAAAAGGCGCAAGAGATCCAAATCTCACGTCGCGAAGTCGAGAAGTTCTATCGGACGTACAGGGACAGTCTCCCGGAAATGCAAGAATCGATCAACATCAGTCACATCCTGCTAAAGGTTGAACCGAGTGAGCCTGCGGTGGAGGCGGCTCGAGAAAAGATCGAGGCGATTAAGAAACGCATTGAGAAAGGTGAAGACTTTGCGGAATTGGCGCGTCAGTATTCCGAGGATCCGGGTTCAGCTGCCAAGGGAGGCGATTTGGGGACGATGCAGCGCGGCGATCTGGTTCGGGAATTTGAGGAAGTGGCCTTTTTGTTAGAACCAGGTGAAGTTTCCGATGTCGTCAGAACGAGGTTCGGACTTCACATTATCAAATTAGAGAACAAAGTTGGCGAGAAAATCAATCCGCGCCACATTCTGATCCGGCTGGATACGTCTGAGGAGGACGCACAAAGAACCGTGCAGAAATTGCGTATGATCAAGAACATGATCCGAAATGGCGAAATGACGTTTTCGGAAGCCGCAGAAAAATATTCACAAGATGAGCAAACAGCATCAAATGGCGGCGATTTAGGTTGGTTCCAGATCGATCAATTTCAAATCAAGTCATTCAAAGACGCGGTAGCCGGTTTGAAAGAAGGGGAGATATCCGATCCCGTCAAAACAAAATTCGGGTATCACATTATCAAGGTGAACGCCCGAAAAAGCGCGCGTGCTCTCGATATCGAGGATGATTGGAAGCAGATCGAAAACTGGGCATTAAATATGAAACGCCAACAAGAATTGCAGGAATGGGTTGACAGGCTGAAAAAAGATGTCTACATCGAAATCAAGATTTAGCTTTATGAAACACAAAATCAGCCAGGAGCGATGATCAACCCCCGGAGGCTCCGAGCCGACGGGGGATTTGCATCAAGCGTTTCCGTCATTCAAAGCAAGCCCTACGGTCGGGATTGCAGGACCTTTTAGGCAGACCCTTCAATAGCCTTTCTTGAAATCAAACCCAGGATTCAAGTGGTCTTAGAAATTATCGGATATTTCTTTTTTTGGCTGGTGATGTTTGTAGGTATTGTAATCATACCGTTTGGCATCCCCGGCACATTTGTCATTGTGGGCAATGCATTGATTTATGCCTGGCTTACGGACTTTATCGAGATCACCTGGGCATTCTTAGGGATTCTCCTGTTGATTTCGATTGTTGCTGAAGTGATTGAATTCTTTCTGGGCGCCGTTGCCGCGGGCAAATACGGCGCCTCCAGGATGGGCATGTTCGGGGCCATCCTGGGCGGTCTTCTGGGGGCCATCTGGGGAACGCCTGTCGCGCCTCTAATAGGCACGGTTATTGGAGCATTTATCGGCGCCTTTGCCGGCGCGGCTCTGTTCGAATATTTTGTGACCAAAGATCTTCAAACGTCTCTGAAAGCAGGGTACGGCGCGTTTTTAGGTTCTGTTGGCGGCAAGTTGACTAAAATCGCGGCGGGGGTTGCCATGGTGGTGATGGTTGGCTATCGGATTATTTAGCCTGGCGCGAAAGTCCATATTCGGTGAGAAATCAAATAAACCCAATTGGGGCCATGAAAACGAAGGAGTTAATAGCAGAAGCGATCTCTCCTCCGGTCGAAGAAAGGGCGCTGGTCGTCGACTCGCTTCTAAGAAGCCTTAACCCTACCGAAAACTCGACCGAGCATGTCATTCCGGCATGGTGTTGAGCCGGAATCTCCTTGAATTAGCCAGGAGATTCCCGACTAAAACATTCGGGAATGACCGGTTCAAGCCGTTTTCGGTCAGACAGTATTTAAGAGAATCTGGCAGAGATTTTCCTCATGAAGATTCCCCAATACTGGAAGTATCGCACCTAAGCCAAAGGAAATTCGATAGTCCGTTCGAGGTTCAATAGGGAGAAACATCTGTGAAACATTTTTTGTTAGCGACTTTTCTTATGGTTCTGGAACTTAATCTGGTGCTGAGCCAGGACGCAGATCAGTTTGCCGAAACTGTTGATTCAAAATATTATGATTTTTGGGAAGGAACTTGGTTCAAATATGAAAACGGCGAGATTGATACCTCTGGAACATATTTCAAAGTTAAGCGAGGTATACACCCTGCTGCGTTTCAAGAAAATTGGCGATTGGTCATAGACTCAACAACTACTTTGTATGCCACAGCAGTCAGGGCTTGGGATAAGACAGACACCAAATGGCGATATGTATGGATCAGTGAGGATAGTTTGTTTCAAGTCTGGGATGGTGTCAAGGTTGATGAGGACTGGTACATCTATAAAACTTTCAAAATAAATGGAGAACATATTCTTTCACGCCAGGCATGGCTTCCACAAAAAGATGATTTGGTCTTACGAACAAGTGAGTGGTCAAAGGATAATGGAAAGTCTTGGAAATTAAGATTTAAAGAGTATTATAAGAAGATTGATTAACGATACCACCAGGTCGTATGAGAATCTGCTCGAGAATCAAAATTCCTTGTCTAATATTCGCAATTGTAGCGATGGCCAACTCGGATGCGTTTGCCCAGTTGAAAGCGCCGGAAAGCGAGTTCGTGGTGGCGCGCATCAAATATCACGGAGGCGGCGACTGGTACAACGATCCGTCCATCATCCCTAACCTTCTGAACTTTATGGCAGACAACACCAACGTTGATGTCGGCGACTCGGAAGCCGTCGTTGAGATTACCGACGAAGCCTTGTTTTCCTATCCGGTGGTGTTCATGACCGGCCATGGCCGAATTTTCCTTTCGAAACAAGAGGCGGCTCGCCTGCGACTCTATTTGACCTCCGGCGGGTTCCTGTACGCGGATGACGATTACGGAATGGATGAGTCTTTTCGAGAGGAGATTAAAAAAGTGTTGCCGAATCAGCAGCTTGTGGAGATTCCGTTTTCACATCCCATTTACCATTCTCATTTTGAATTTCCGAATGGGCTGCCCAAAATTCATGAGCATGACGGTGGGCCCCCCAAAGGCTTTGGAATTTTCTATGAAGGGAAAATGGTGGTCTTCTATTCCTTCAACACAAATATTTCGGACGGTTGGGCCGATCCCAACGTGCATGGAGATCCACCGGAAATCCGGCAGCAAGCGTTGGAAATGGGCACGAACATTATGGTTTTTGCATTAACCCACTGAGGCGAATATGAAGAAGTATGACAGCATATTTGAAGGCCTTCTCCATCGGATTAATCAGCTTCGAGTGAAAGAAAAGAAATTGAGTTTGGCGGAAGGCGCCATCTCATTTCTCTTAATATTTGCAGGGGTGTTTCTGATTGTCGTCGCTGTCGAAGCGATTTACTGGCTCGGTTCGGCCGGGCGTTATGCTCTGGCAGGCACGCTACTTTTAGTCGGAGTGTTTGCCCTCACCTATTTTATTTTACGCCCACTTTATTCTTTGTACTTCCGAAAAGATGACCCCGATGACGTGCATTTGGCGCTAAAGATTGGCGACACGTTCAAGCACATCCGCGATCGTATGGCCGATGCGATGCAAGTCTTTCAGAAGCACAAGCAAAACCCCGAAGGCTACTCCCTCGAATTGGCGGATGCGTCTTTGTCCGAAATCGATGATGAATTGAAGGAGGCGGACTTTGCATCTGTCGCCGACGTCTCCAAACTCAAAAATCGATGCAAAGTCTTTCTCGGCAGCGCATTCGCGGTTGTGGTCATCTATCTGATCTTCTCATCTAATTTTAGCGCTGCCTCGTATCGTCTTCTGCATCCTTCCAAAGATTTCAAACACGAGGTTGGCCTGAGCTTTAAAGTGACCCCCGGCGACGCCGAGGTCGTGAAAGGCGAAAATGTCTCCATTCAAACCCAGGTCGAGGGCAAAGAGGTTTCCCAAATTCAACTCGCCGTCAAAAACACAGCCGCGCAGGAGTTCGAGCGTTTTGTCCTCAATGCGAATCAGGCAGGCCAATTTTCATACACGCTTGAAAATGTCCGAGACAATCTGGAATACTTCATGGAAGCCGACGCCCACAAAAGCCGGCAATTCTCCATAAACGTCATCGAGCTTCCTTATCTGCGAAATTTACAGGTCAAGCTTGATTATCCATCGTATTCAAAATTGGGCAGCCAATTTCTGGACGAAAACGTGGGTGATTTCTCCGCGCTGAAAGGCACCGTCGTTGAAGTGCGCGCGCAAACAAATAAGCCGCTGCAAGAGGCAAAAATCGTGTTTGGCGACGACTCGGAGACACCGTTAAAGATCTCCGGGAAAGAGCTCATCGGCAAGTTTACGCTTTCGAATTCGGGAAGCTACCATTTCAGCTTAACCGACAAAAAGGAATTGGCGAACGCCAACCCCATCGAATATCGCATGACGGTGCTTGAGGATGAATTCCCACTGGTCGAGCTGACCTTTCCCGGCCAGGACGTGGACCTGGGTGAGGACATGTTGTTGCCGTTGACCGTGGAGGCCCAGGATGACTTCGGGTTCTCCAAAGCCAGAATCGGTTACCAGATTTTTGAGGGAGGACGGCACGAGAAAGGGCTGCAATTTCTGTCCCTTGCCTTGCCGAAAGAAGTTAGTGACAAACTGCTGATCAATCATACCTGGGATCTGTCGGAATTGGGAATCTTCCCGGAAGACGTCGTCATGTATTATGCCGAAGTTTTCGATAATGACCGAGTTTCCGGTCCGAAAAGTTCCAAAAGCCAGACCTACCGCGTGCGCTTTCCTTCTCTCAATGAAATGTACGACGAGGTTGCTCGCGGTCATGAGCAGACCTTTGAGTCCATGGAAGACGTGTTTGAAGAGAGCAAAGCTCTGCGGGACAATTTGAAAGAGATCGTGCAAGAAATGAAACGCGATCCGGAGCTTAATTGGGAAGAAAAGCAGAAAGTGCAGGAATCGCTGCAAGCCCAGGATAAAATGCGCCAGGAGCTGGAAAGCATCCAGGAAAATCTGGACCAAATGATCAATCGCATGGAGCAAAACGATTTGCTTTCTCCGGAGACGCTGGAGAAATATCGCGAGCTTCAAAAGCTCATGGAGGAGATGATTACACCGGAAATGAAAGAGGCCTTGCGCGAACTTCAAAAATCATTGCAAGAGCTCGATCCACAGAAGATGAAGGAGGCCCTGGAGAAGTTCTCTGCTTCACAAGAAGAATTCCTGCAAAGCATGGAACGGACGTTGAATTTGCTCAAGAAGCTGCAAATCGAACAAAAACTCGATGAGGCTGTGCGTCGGGCGCAGGACTTGCTTCGCCGGCAGGAGGAGCTGAACAAGCAAATGTCCGAATCTGCGAATAAGCAAGATGGCAACAAATACGCCCGGGAAGAAAAAGGCATTCAGCGCGATACCGGAGACCTTTCCGAGTCTCTGGACGATCTCCAAAACAAGATGTCGGAATTTCCGCAGATGCCGAATAAGCGCATCGAATCGGCGCAAAATCTGACCGACCCGCAATTGCAGTCACAATTACAGAAAGCCGTTCAGCAGATGCAATCCGGCGACATGCAAGGCGCTCAGAGTTCCACGCAGCAAATTTCTCAAAACATGCAAGAATTGTTGGAAACGTTGCAGACCGCCAAACAGGAGATGACGGACGCGCAAAAGCAAAAGATCATGCAGGCGCTCAGTCGCTCCTCCCACGATCTCTTAAACCTGTCGAAGCAGCAGGAAGGGCTGATGCAATCAACACAAGGCATGGACCGAAACTCGCCGGGAATGAATGACGCGGCGGATAAGCAGCAAAATCTGCTCTCCGGGCTTTCGCGCGTCTCCAACGATCTTTTGGAGTTGTCACAGCAGACCTTCTTCGTGACTCCCGAAATCGGCAAGGCCCTCGGTAAATCGATGAGCGGCATGAAGGGATCGTTGAAGGAGCTCGAAGCCAGAAACAGCGCCAAGTCGGTCGGCAATCAGGGACAGGCCATGGCCGGGTTGAATGAAGCCGTGGCGGAACTCCGAAATTCCATGCAGCAGATGAGTGGCGCTTCGTCAGCCATCGGATTCCAGGAAATGATGCAGCGTTTGATGGGCGCATCACAAAAGCAGCAGGGCATCAATCAACGCACGCAGAATTTGGGCGAGCAGCCGGGCGGCTTGACCATGGAGCAGCAGGCGGCCCTGTCACGTCTGGCAGCCGAGCAAGAAGCGGTTCGGAAATCGCTGGAACAATTGGCCAGGGAAATGGGCAATCGCTCTGAAATACTCGGCGATTTGGGTAAAGTGAGTGAGGACATGGAAAAAGTCGTCAAAGAGCTGCAGAATCAAAATGTGAATCGAAACACCATCCAGAGGCAGAAGCGCATCCTGTCGCGTTTGCTGGACGCCCAGCGTTCCATGCACAATCGCGATTTCAGCCGGAAACGGAGAGCCGAAACCGGCAAAGAGTACCAAACCTTGAGTCCGGAATCACTGCCTTCGGAACTGCTCACCAGGAAAGACAAACTGAAAAACGAGTTGCTCAGAGCCATGAAAGAAGGCTACTCCAAGGATTACCGAGAACTCATCCGGAAATATTTTGAAGCCTTGTACGAACAGCAGTCAGAGGAGGCGATGAATAATTAGGCACTGTATATTTCTGTGAGGAGCTTGTTTCAGTAAGTCAGAAAAAATAAGCCACAGATTCACACCGATAATTTTTGGAGTACGGCGACTGTGTCGCCGTTGCACCGACACAGTCGCTGCACTCTATAAGTATACCATCTGAAATTTTCATCAAAACATAAACTGACGAATATGAACACACATCGACTAAAGACCATCACCATGTCTGTTTTTGTGCTACTGATTTGCTTCAGTGACCCAAGCCGCCAAACCATGGCTCAGACTCAACAACAAAACAACAACCGCATTCGCCTTGCGCAGAATTATGAGCGACAGGGAAAATATGATGCTGCCTTGAGGCTCTACCTCAATCTCTTCAATCAGGTTCATACCAACCAGCTTTACTACCAGGGCGTCAAGCGGAACATGCTGCGGCTGAACATGTACGATCAGCTCGTCGCCATCATCGAATCTCAGATAAGACGCACCACCGATCCGCGCTATCACGCCGATCTCGGCGATGTTTATTACAGGAAGGGCAATCACGACAAGGCCTCTGAAATCTGGCAGCAACTGCTTGAAACCTACTCCACAAATCGATCTGTCTATTCCTATGTCGCCAATGCCATGACCAGAAACCGACTTTACGACGAAGCCATCAAGGTGTACAAGCTGGGGCGCCAGAAATTGGGAAGAGACGATACCTTTGTGTTCGAGTTGGCCAATCTTTACGTGCTTCGACTGAATTTCAAGGCAGCGACGTTGGAATATCTCGGCTACCTGGAAAAGCATCCGAACCAGTTTGGGTACATCGAAAACCGCATTGCCAACTACACGAAAGAACCGGAAGATGCGCTGCAAGTTGCAGAGTTGCTGAAAGCAAGCCTGGAGACCACCACTCGAGAATATCTGGTGCGAAAGCTGCTGGCAGACCTGTATTTGCGGGTGGAAGAGTATGGCAAATCCCTGCGTGAATTTCAGGTTCTGGAACGGATGGATGCGCCGGAGCGCGGCAAAACCAGGTCCACGGGTCAGGAACTTTACTTTTTTGCGGAAAAGGCGTTGCAGGCCGGGGAATTCAAATTTGCCCAGCAAGCGTATGATCTGATCCTCGATAAATACCCGAGCTCGCCGTTCAAAGTTCGGGCTTCCTATGGTCTGGCCCGTGCCAAACAAATGCAAGGGTTCGCCAATGAAGCCATCCAGGCTTATGAAGCTTTGATCGCGACGGCGCCGCAAAACCCCTGGTCGGAAGATGCGCTGTTCCAAATCGGTGAAATCTATTTTGCCGACTTGTTTGAAGTCGACAAAGCCCTGGATACGTTCAAATCGCTGGTGGAGAAATATCCCGGCGGGAAAAAGACGCTCGACACGTATTTTCGGATCGGCGATTGTTTGACCGCCAAGGGCAACTTTGCCGACGCCAGGACCTGGTACGAAAAGCCTCTGGATGCCGGAAAAACGAATTGGGTGGTGAAGGATCGCGCTTTGTACAAAACGGCCTACCTTGATTTCATGCGCGGCGAGTACGACCCGGCCCTCGAACGTCTGAACCGGATCACCGAGGACATGCAGAAGAAAACCGCGTCCGATCAGAATTATGTCAACGATGCGCTGGAGCTGATCATCTTGATCGAAGAGAACAAGAAAAAAGCGGACGCGCTGAGCGCCTATGCACAGGCCCAGCAATTTCGGCTGCAGCGGAAATACTCCGAGGCCATCGACAAGCTGCAGGGCATTCTGAAGAACTTTCCCTCCGCCGGCATCGTCGATGAGGCGTTGTTGGATTTGGGCGAATTGGAAAACTCCCGCGGGAACCACGCCGCTGCCATCGATTATTT
>JABAHS010023722.1_pt2 | contig 22213 bp, 18 predicted proteins | sample 7062111 | NCBI WGS metagenome assembly JABAHS01 (sample SAMN14534600, study PRJNA622989) | marine sediment metagenome | biome: marine biome [ENVO:00000428]; feature: marine pelagic biome [ENVO:01000023]; material: deep marine sediment [ENVO:00002113]; isolation source: pool of 4 deep marine... | reverse complement strand
AGGAAGTCGAGGATCAGGGCGCCAACGATCGAGATGATCGTCATCAGGCCGAGGTCGACATTCATCTTGAACGCGGACGTGGTCATCACGAAGAAGCCGGCCGTGAGGATGACGGTGTTGACCACGATCGGCATGCCTACGTTATGAAACGCATAGCGGATCGAATCCTCGATGCCCAGGCTGCGCTCGTCACGAGCGCGCACGTACTTCGAGAGCCAGTGCACGGTGTCGTCAACGATGATGCCGAGGGAGATCGAGGCGACCGTCGCCACCGAGAAGCCTACCTCGCCCACCAGCAGCGCCCAGGCGCCGAAGGTGGTCAGGATCGGCAAACCGTTCGGCACGAGACTCAGGGTGCCGAGGCGCACGCTTTGCAGCGCGAACATCATGATGACGGCAATCGCTGCGATCGCGACGATCGTGCCCGTCACCATGTTCTCCATGTTGCGCTCGGAGATGTAGGTGAACATCACGGCCGCGCTCGTCGGCTTGGCCTGCATGTAGGACGGCAGGTTGGCGCGTTGCCATTCATCAACATCTTCGAAGAACTGCCTGGTCTCGGCCGATGTCGCCTGCTCGACGGTTGCCGTCACGCGCGTGGCGGACTTGTCGACGTTGATGCGGTCGTTCAGGTCGAGCCCGTACGGCAGCGACAGCTCGTACAGCAGCAGGTACTGCGCCGAGAGGTCGCGGTCGTCGGGAATGCGGTAGTAGCTGTCGTCGTCCGCGTGCATGTTGCGATTGAGCCGCTTCATGATGTCCGAGATCGAATACACGTGCGTCACGTGCGGCTGCTCGCGCAGGAAGTCGGTNNGCCGGGATCGAGTACTCGATCGGGTACAGGCCGAAGTGGTTCATCGCCTTGTCGGAGTCCACGCGGAACTCGATGCGCTCGTCGAAGTACTCCACCCACTGGTCGTTGAAGTTCAGGGTCGGGATGAACGCAACCAGCGCGAGTGCAGGCAGGCCGACGACCACGAGCAGCGTTCGGTAGCGGCGGATGACGAGGTCGGCGAGCTTGTCCATCGCGCGTACCGACAGTTCGGTGCCGGCTTTGGCCCTGACTTTGTAAGGCAACAGGCTGATGGCGGCAGGCAGCACCGTGATCGAGAAGATCCAGGCGGCAAGAATGCCGACGGCCGTGATGTTGCCGAGGTGCCAGTACGGCGGCGAGTCGGAGAAGTTCAGCGACAGGAAGCCGACGATCGTCGTCAGCGACGTGATCGCGACCGGCAGGAAGTTGATGCGCACGGCCTCGACCAGCGCCTCGGTCTTGGCCATGCCCTCGCGCATCAGGCCGCGCAGTGACATCAGTATATGAATCGAATCGGCGACGGCCAGCGTCAGGATGACGATCGGTGCCGACATTGCGATCGGGGTCAGTTTCACGCCGAAGAGCCCGGCCACACCCATGGCCACCGCCGTCGACAGGCCGATAACCATCAGCGTGGAGAACGTGGCTGCCAGCGATCGAATGATCAGCCAGGTCAGCAGGAAGATGACGCCGAACATCAGCGGCATCAGCGTGGCGCCGTCGGTCATGCCGGTTTCGGCGAACGCGTTGTTGAGCATCGAAACGCCGGTCAGGTGAATCGTCAGCTCCGGGTACCTGGCCTCGATATCGGCCTGTAACCCTCTTGCAACCTCCACCGCCTCGGGCACTTCCATCAGGTCCTTTTCCGGGTACTGCAGCACGACGTTGATGGCCGTAACCTGGCCGTCGCTCGTCAGGATCTGGTGGCGAAGCAAAGGCTCGGCCAGCGCTATGTCGCGGCGCGCCTCGAGGAAGGATGCATCACGATCGATAGCGCCCTGCACGAGGTTCTCGACGATCAGGTCGTCCTCGATCGCGTAGGAATGTTGAAAGTTCGAGACCGAGTCGACGCGAATCGTGTACGGGATTTGCCAGGCCGCCTCGGTGAGTTCCTCGACGGCAACCATCGTGTCACGATCGAACGCTTCGTCCGATTTCGGCTCGACGACGAAGAAGAAGTTGTCGTTCTTCGTGTAGGTGTTCTGCAGGTCCTCGAACGCCTGCAACTCGGGGTTGGCGTCCGAGAAGAACACCCGGTAGTTGGTGGAAAACTCGAGGCGAAGGGCGCCCGAACCAATGAGGGCGGCAACCAGCACCGCGCCGATCAGCACAAAACCGCGGTGGCGGATTACCCGCCGCGTGAGCAGCGCCGCGAAGTGGTCGATTGCCTTGAAATATGTACCCATTATCCCTCTCCAAATCCTTAATTCACTTACAGTTTGTTACCGATTGGTCATAAATTAGTTAAAAAAACTCAGGTCCACGAATCGATCATTTCATCGATATTCTCGGTAATGCCGTCATGATCCATGAAGCACTTCACCATCGCGGCGGAGCCTGCCAGTGTCACCATCAGCTGCCGCGCCAGCTTGTGCGGGTCGAGCTCGGGCCGGACCTCCCCGGCCTGCTGCGCCCTGGCGATCATGTCGGCCATGAAGCGCATACGTTTCTCTCCCACGGCCACCAGGGCCTTGCGGACTTCGAGGTCGTGCGGCGCCAGTTCCACCATCGTATTCACCATCAGGCAGCCCTTCTCGCCGACGGCGTCTTCGCAGATCTTGCGCACGGCCGCCCGGATATTCTCGAGCGGCGAGTCGGACTCGAACGCAACGGCCGCCACCTCGCGAAATTCCGTGTCCGCATAGTGCATTAGCGCATCCATGAACAACGCTCGCTTGTCGCCAAAAGCCTGGTAGAGGCTGCCCTTGTGCAGGCCTGTGCACTTGCACAGATCCGCCATGGACGTGGCCTCGAATCCCTTGGCCCAGAACGCATCCATGGCTGCCTCGAGGGCAGCAGTCTCGTCAAACTCACGAGGCCGGCCAACGGACCGAGATGTCGCTTTCTGTGCCATATCCAAAACCATTCTTGAACGAACGGTCGTTAATATAATACTGATCGGTCAAGAATGCAAGGGGGAATATGCAAGAGCTGGCGGCGGGCCGGGGCTGCGGGCCTTGCTCTGCCCGCCGGACACGATTTCCCTGGCTTAGTTGGGTGGGATGTGTCGTGCCAGCGTGGCGAGGTGCCGCTGCAAGCCTCTACAGGCATAGCTTCCGGGCGCCTGCTTTCCGCTCCAAAGCCGCCACTTGCCTAAATTCGGCTAGAATTACCGCTAATGGCCCAAAATCGGCATTTGGCCCTGATGGGATCCGGCCAGAGTGGAGTATGGATATGGCTGACCAATGGCTTTTCAAGAGCGAAACTTACGACAACTGCAATTGTTCCGTAAGCTGCGGTTGCCAGTTCAACGAGCCAACAACACATGGCAGTTGCAAGTTTGCCTACGTCGGCACCATCGTCGACGGATATTTTAACGACACGCCGCTAGCCGGCCTCAACTGGTCACTGATCTGCATTTATCCCGGCGAGATCGCCGAGGGAAATGGCCAACGGCAGATCGTGATCGACGAGCGTGCCGATGATGCTCAACGCAAGGCGCTCGAGACAATCATTTCGGGAGAGGCGTGCGAACCGCTGAGTAATCATTTTTCGGTTTTCGGTTCATTGTGCACGGAGTTCTTCGAGACTCTATTCCTGCCTATTCACCTGGAGGTCGATCTGGAACGCCGAACAGCGAATGTCGATATTCCTGGCGTCGTAAAAAGTACTGGCCGGCCGATAATGAACGAATTCAGTGGAGAACCGTTCCACATAGCGATAACCCGCCCGACCGGTAGCTTCGAGTTTACCTACGGGGAAATTGGGCGAGGGACAACCGAGGTGACTGGTGACCTGGCGATGGCCTTCGAGGATTCATGGGCCTTGTTTTGCGTTCACCACTACGATCAAAACGGTTTGATTCGCGAATAATCGTCGAAATCGTGAATCAGGGGGACAGGACGATATGGCTGACCAATGGCTTTTCAAGAGCGAAACTTACGACAACTGCAACTGCGCTGTGAATTGCGGATGTCAATTCAACTTACCAAGCACGCATGGTTTCTGCCAGTCTGCGTTTGTCGGAAAGGTCGTTGATGGACACTTCAACGGTACGCCGCTCGATGGGCTTCATTGGGCGGGTTTGTATAAGTGGCCTGGAGAGATTGCGAACGGGAACGGGCAGCGGCAGATCGTGATCGACGAGCGCGCCGATGATGCTCAACGTAAGGCGCTCGAGACCATTATCTCGGGTGAAGCCGGTGAGCCGCTCAGCAACCTGTTCTCTGTCTTCGCTTCTACCTGCTCCAACAACTGCGAGACATTATTCTTACCCATCGAGCTGGATGTGGATTTCGATCGGAGAACCGCGAAGGTCGAAATCCCCGGGGTCATGACCAGCGTCGGCAAACCGATGGTCAATGAGTTCAACAATGAGCCTTTCCATATCGCGCTGGCGCGTCCCAGCGGCAGCTTTGAATTTACCTATGCTGAGATCGGGCTGGGTACGACATCAGTGACAGGTGATATTGAAATGGCGTTCGAAGACTCGTGGGCCCATTTCTGTGTTCATCACTTCAATCAGGACGGCCTGGTTCGGGAACGGCCGAGACTCACAGATTGGCTCGGCTCCTGAACTCCTGATCAGGCAGGGGAGGAATAATGGGCGTTGATGTCGCCCTCGAGGCAGTGCTGAGACGGGACCGCCTGGTCGTTCTGGCCGCGCTCATTGCTGTGATAACTGTCTCGTGGGCCTATGTGCTGGCCGGCGCCGGCATGGAGATGTCGGCGGTCGAGATGACCCGCATGTCGCACCCCGGCATGGCAGGGGGCATGGCGGGTTCAGGCATGATGGCCCCGGCCGTATGGACACCTGGCTATGCGGTCCTGATGTTTTTCATGTGGTGGATCATGATGGTGGCGATGATGTTGCCGAGTGCGGCACCAATGATTCTTTTATTCGCAACGATCAATCGCAAGCAGCAGGAAACCGGTCATCCCTACGTTGGGACGGGCGTCTTTGCGGGAGGCTATCTCATTGCCTGGGCAAGTTTCAGCCTTGTTGCCGTGAGCCTGCAGTGGGGGTTCGAAAGGATTGGTGCCCTGTCACCGATGCTGGTCGGGACGAGCGCGACTTTTGGCGGCATCCTGTTACTGGCCGCCGGCATCTACCAGCTCACGCCGCTCAAGCATGCCTGCCTCCGTCACTGCAGATCGCCGCTGGCGTACCTGGGCAATCATTGGCGTCCAGGCGCGCTCGGTGCGCTGCGTATGGGCCTGGTGCACGGAGCGATTTGCGTGGGCTGCTGCTGGTTTCTCATGGGGCTCCTATTCCTGGGCGGAGTGATGAATCTCTATTGGATCGCAGGCATTGCGCTGTACGTTCTACTCGAGAAAACCGTCCCCGCTGGTCACTGGCTGAGCTACGCCAGCGGCGTCGTTTTTCTTGCCTGGGGCGTCGCTATGCTGGCCCATTTCGGTCAGTAACGACTGAATTTCCTCGAATTCCCGGCATACCTCCCAGTGGTTGCGCCACATGTCGGCAAACGATCAGCTGGCCGACGTGTATCGTCCTTAGCTGCCATTCCGCTGGATTGGGCTAGAATGTCCGCTAATAACCCAAAGCCGACGTCTTAAGTGATTAAGCGTGCCTTGTTGGTCTCCGCCGGACTACGGTCAGAATAAGGGGCGCGATGCGGGAGATTCCAGAATCTGATGTCAAAGTATCGTATTCCTTGGGCGCGATTCGGGTTCGAAGGCGCTCTGATAGTCATAAGTATTCTTGCTGCATTTAGCATTGACTCATGGTGGTCTGTGCGCCAGTTGGAGGCGGAGGAGCAAACGACGCTCGCACAACTCAAGCTCGAGTTCGAGACAAACGCAGTACTGCTGGCCCGCAAACAGGAGCGGATCGGCTGGATCAAGGAAGCGGCCGAATCATTGCTAGAGGTGACTGGCCCAGACTACGACGAAAAGCATGTCGATATTGAAGATATCAACAGATCTATTTACGCGATAAAGTTTTGGTCGACTTACGATCCGCAAACGGGTGTGCTTTCAGGCCTCACGCAATCTGGCAAACTCGGTCTGATTCGTTCCGACCGATTGCGTAATGCTCTGGCAGGCTGGCCGGCAAAGGTACAAGATACAGCGGAAAATGAAATCCATTTAGGTGTAATAACCACTCAGTTCCTGACCCCGTATATCAATGAAAGGTTAGCGGCGCGCAACTTAAGCGTCGATCCGCATATTGGTGCCAGTAAATTTTCGGTAAACGCCGAGAGCCTCCTGACGGACCTCTTGTTTGAGAACCTGGTGTACGACAAACACTTACACATCGTGGATATACTCGAGGACTATGAGGAACTCGCTGCTATCATCGACGAAATCCTGCAATTGATCGACCGTGAAATTGACACAACATAGGTGGCCTCGGCTTTAGGTAATGACGAGTCCAACGAGAGCCATTTGGCGGAACAAGATGCGGAAGTCTCTATGCCTGAACGCACACAGGAAAAGATAGGATGGATTGGTGGATGGTCCGGAGGGTTCATCTGGGTCGTGATCCTCGCGGCAGTGCTGATGTATAGAGGACAATCCGTCGACGCACTTGCCGGGTTCATCATTGCCGGCGTGGCCGGACTGGCCATTTTTTTGACCGCGCCCTGGCGGCACCCGCGCACGTCTTACCGGATACTGATGGCGCCGATTTACCTGCTTTTGATCGTCGCTGTCGGCTGGGGCATCGTCGCTTTTGGCGGACCGGAGAGCTTTGGGTTTACAAGTTGGTGGTCACTGGCAATCCTGTTCCCGGCGCTGCTGCCATTATGGACAGTGGGTAACCGGCGTTGGGATGACCGACCGACAGATCAACAAGAAAATTCAAGCTGAGGCGCGACTGACTCTTTCTGACCCACAGCGGCCGCTCGTCTAAACCCGGCTGGACTACCTCTAGGTAGTGAGCGCATGTAATCGGGATGACAAGCCTCATCTTATTTCAGTTACCTATAATCCCGTGAAAATGAAATCACATGATATTCTCGTAAAAGTAGAGGGTGCGGGGGTTCATGCCGAATTCGTGGGACTATACAGCCATATCGAAGGTCTTCTCGTTGCCGTTAGCAGCCCCAGGTCGATTCTCAACTACAATGGCTGGTATCGACTCAAAGCAGTCGCATAAACTTTGTCGATCAGCGGTTGTTCTTTGCTGATTTTCCTCAGCGGCGCGGTAGGTTTTTCTGTCCCCCAAACCAGGGAGTTGCCTTGGTGAGCATATGAACGAATTTCTTGTGGAACTTTCTGCGGGCCTGGTGGGAGTATTCGCCGGCGCCGCTTTGGCGTTATGGGCAGACCGGCATGCGCGAGCTCGTCGCGCAAGTGCGGAGCAGGAGCGAATGGAAGAGGAACTTGCCAGCTCCCGTAAACTGGTTATTTCCAGCGTCGTCAAGAACACTTCAGAAACCAAACATCTCGGCAAGCTGCTGGAAAGCGGGGAAGATCCTTTCCTGTTCCGCGTGGCCTTTGAAAGCGCCGTCTGGGAGGCGACCCGAGCGCAATTCGTCCGAATCGCCTCCGTCGACGAACGAGTATTACTGACCCGCTTCTTCGATCACGTTCGGAGGTTAAGTAACCTGATCGATTTTTACCGCAGAATGTCTGCTGAATTGGAGATCAGCCCAGCGGCGCTGGACGCCGGAGACCAAAGGCTAATCGATGACCTACGTACCCAATTGCGAGAAGTCGCTAATGATATCCGCCTAGATGGACTGGTTATCGTCAGCGACCTTGGCGACGCGATGCACAAACGGCTTCTGGGAATCAAGGCTGCCGATGTGGTCGAACGCGATTCTGATACTATCGAAGGCTAGATTACGAAAACTGCATAAATGAAGAGGATCAAACATGGCGCAGTATCTTATCGAACGGCACATCCCCGGCGTCGAAAGCATGTCCTCGGACGAGCTCAGATCAGTAGCTCGAAAATCCAACAGTGTGCTTGCTGACCTGGGGGAAGAAATTCAATGGCTGCACAGCTATGTCGTTGATGGTAAGACCTACTGTGTTTACTTGGCCCCCGATGAAGATTTGATTCGTGAGCACGCCCGCATGACCGGGATACCATGCAACAACATTATTGAAATTCAGAATATCATTAATCCCGATATAGGCTAGGCCGGCTTCTGGCCGAAAGCCGGCTTTCCAGCAAACGACAGACCCGCATTGGGCGCTCGGCCGCCAGCCGTCTTGCCGCCCCGCCGCTGCCCGCGGTACTATCTCGAACAAATGTTGGTTCATCAAACACAAGTTAGTTCATGACGCCGCGTGAGCAGGAGATACTTGCGCTGATCCGTGGCGATCCGCTGGTATCACAGGCGTCCATTGCCGCGCGGCTCGGCATTAGCCGGTCAGCAGTAGCCGGTCACATCATGAACCTGGCCGCCAAGGGCATTATCAAGGGCCGGGGTTACGTTCTTGCCAGCAACCCGTTCGTGGCGGTCGTTGGCGGCGCCAATATGGATATATGTGCGTCCCCCGCCCGCCATCTGCGCACGCACGACTCCAGCCCTGGCAGCGTCGTTACTTCGCCTGGCGGGGTAGCCCGCAACATCGCGGAAAACCTCGCGCGCCTGGGCGTCGACTGCCGCCTGCTCGCAGTCGTTGGCGCAGATCATCACGGCGACCTGTTGCTGCAACAGGGGCGCGCGGCGGGCATAGACATGAATGCCGTACTGCGCCTCGATGATGCGCAGACATCGACCTACGTCAGCATGCTGGACGAGTCCGGCGACATGCACGTGGCGGTGAACGACATGTCGATCGTCAATGAACTGCAGCCGGAGCGGCTGCGCAGGCACGAGCAGATGCTCAGGCAGGCGAGACTGGTTGTCCTCGATACCAATTTGCCGGATGCATCTATTGCTTACCTTTGCGAGGCGCTGCACGACCGGCCGCTGTTCGTCGATGCCGTGTCCGTGGCCAAAGCACCCCGCATTGGCCCCTGTCTCGAATCGATTCACACGCTCAAGGCCGGCAGCGCCGAGGCAGAAGCACTCTGCGGCATGCGCTGCCGCACCGGGCCACAACTCGCCAAAGCCGCACGCTGGTTCCATCGGAACGGCACGAAGCGCGTGTTCATCAGTCTCGGCGAAAAGGGCATCTACTACAGTGACGGCAACGAGACGGGCATCGAACCGGTTCCCGGCCCCCGGCCCGATGTGACAAATGCCAATGGCGCTGGAGATGCCTTGTTCGCTGGTATTGCATACGGCTGGCTAACGCAGTGGCCGTTGATGGACACTATTCGGTTCGCGATGGCGGCCGCCGGCCTCGCGATGTCGCACCGCTCGACCATCAACCCCGACATGTCCTGCGCGGCCGTGGAAAAACACGTGGCATTCGTTTATGCCTGAATCATCACCAAACCGGTATCTGGATATTGCGGACGAGGTTCGCGATGCCCTGACGCGGAACCAGCCGGTGGTCGCGCTCGAGTCGACGATTATCTGTCACGGCATGCCCTGGCCGCGCAACGCCGAAACGGCGCTTCAGGCCGAAGCGGCCGTTCGCGACGGCGGCGCCATACCCGCGACGGTCGCGATCCTGGGCGGGCGGCTGAAAGTGGGCCTCGACAACGCAGAGATTCAGCAACTGGGAAAGAGCGGCCAGGCGGTCGCAAAAACCAGCCGCCGGGACATTCCTTTTATAGTGGCTCGGGGCGACGATGGCGCGACGACGGTCGCGGCGACGATGATCATCGCGGCCATGGCCGGCATCAGGGTAATGGCCACCGGCGGCATTGGCGGCGTGCACCGCGGTGTCGAGCACACCATGGATATCTCGGCGGACCTCGAAGAGCTGGCGCGAACCAACATCGCCGTGGTCTGCGCGGGCATCAAGTCCGTGCTCGATATCGGCAGGACGCTCGAATACCTGGAAACAGTCGGGGTGCCGATGGTCGGCTTTCGCACTGATACCGTGCCGGCGTTCTATACACGCAGCAGCGGTTTCCCGGTCGACTATCGCGTCGATGATCCCGTGCAGGCGGCAGAGGCGATACGCGCGAAGTTCGGCATGGGCATCGACGGCGCCATGCTTATCGCCAATCCCGTTCCCGAGGCGGATGCGCTGGCCGCAGAAGAGATCGATAACGTCATCGACACCGCCATCGCCGAGATGAACGAGCGCGGCATCAGCGGCAAGGAGTCGACGCCGTTCCTGCTGGCACGCATCGCGGCAAGGACGGGAGGCCGAAGTCTCGATGCCAACATTGCGCTGGTGCTGAACAATGCTCGCGTCGCGGCACAGATTGCAGTAAAGCACTGCCAACTCACCACGTAATACCTCGGCGACAAGCCTGCCGAACGAACACGACGCTTACGGCCCGGCCTTCCCCGGGCTACCATTAGAGTATGCAGGCATTCATATTCGGTCGGGGCGTCATACCACTGGCTATCGGGGTCGGAATCCTGGCGGGCTGTGCGGTCGACGACTCCAGACCCTTGCAGCGCGATCCCGGGGCTACCGAAATGGCGCGAGTGCCCGACTGTGCGGAGAACGAGATTGCCATTTGTATAAGCACAAACTGCACACCTGAAGACTACAGTTGTGTGGATCGCGAAGATGCCCGGCAGATTCTTGCCGAGCCCTAATTCCGCACCAATCGGTCCGGCACGGCCTGCTTCGGTGCCTGGCACAGTTTACCTGCGTGTCACAACCTGCTGACGAAATCCTCGAATTCGGCATCATCAATCTGGGCGGTTTCGGCCTCACCCGGATAGCGCCCGGCAATCACGTCGGCTCGATAGGCCGTTAGCGCCTCGACCCGAGCATCGGCAACCTGCGCATGTAAGCTGGCAAGATCACCGTAGGCTCTCGCGTGCCGCGGGGTGCGAGCGCTTTCACCGCAAATATCGGACATGAAAAGGAACATGACGTCCGCGTAACGGCCGGAGCCGAGCGAAATCGTCGCGAGTCCGGTGCGCTTGTGTATTTCCTGCATGACCCGCTCGGGGATTACCTCACACTCGACTGCAAAAGCTCCGGCATCTTCCAGGCGCCGAAACTGGTCCCAGAGACGCGTTGCCTCGTCGCCGGTCTTGCCGACTGCGCGCACACCCCCGTAGAGCGTCGACTTTTTCGGCACGAATCCGAGATGGCCCATTACCGGGATATCCTCGTCGGCAATCCTCCGCACCGCCTGCAGGCGCCGCGCCGTAATGACAGCGTCCGCCCCTGCCGTGAGAGCCTCGTAGGCAGTACCGAGCAGGTCGTCGTCACTGACTGCCCCGGAAAAATCGATAGCTGCAGTAACGAAAACCCGGGATGAGCCTTCGCGAACGGCCGCAACACTGTCCGACATGCAAACAACCATCTCGATACCCGCGGCGTCTGCCGCCGCGGCTTCAGCCGCAGTGGCGGCGGTTACCTGCGTCAGAGGTTGCTCGGCACCTTTCCGGGCGATTATCGACGCGACAGTTACCGTGCGAATTACGTCCCGGCCGTTGTAATCAAGTATGCGTGGCATGGCGACCATCGATGCTAGCACACCAATATTCGGCGCTGCTGCCATTATGGACAGTGGGTAACCGGCGTTGGGATGACCGACCGACAGACCAACAAGAAAATTCAAGCTGAGGCGCGACTGACTCTTTCTGACCCGAAGCTTCAGGGATACGGTCATATCAATCGCGGGTCGCCGCAAACACGAGCCCCGACATTGCAATTTCAAACCCGCGCCTGTCGGCTACTGTTTTGCGAGTTCTTCGACTAGCTCGACAAAGACCGGCTCGTTACGGACCGGATCATAGAAAGGCAGGTTCGGCTCAAGGAACGGCATGATGGCACTCGGAATTTCCAGCCCTTTGCGGATGCACTCGACGGCCGCTTCCGCAGCACCTGCTACGCCCAGGAATTGACAGGCCCAATCCCAGAGGTTGGCGCGTCCGCCCAAGTCTTGCGCACCACCGCGATACCAGTTCTCAACCTGTTGCCGGGCCTCCTCAGCGTCACCCTCGACAGCGGCAAATAATGCGTATGAGAGAATCGCATAAGAATCCAACAGGTTGTCGGGCTCGCCACGCTGCTCGATAACCTCGCGAGCCTCCGCAACGCTCCGAGCGAGCTTTTCAGCATCATCGAACAGCCAATGGGTCAATATAGATCCGGCGAGCCTGTCAGAAATGCCCAACGGTGATGCTGCATGGTCGCCGTTCAGCGAATCCAGCGCCTGAACGCTACCGGCATGGTCCCTCGCGATGAAGTGTGCCCACCAATTTGCGTACTCCCTGCTCCCATTCGTATTCTTGAACTCGTCGATCAATGCGATGGCTTCCATGGCCAGTCGATCGAGGTCGCCGTGCTCTCGCATGGCAACCATTAGTTTATAAGCTTCCGGGTAGAACCTGCGTTCGTCGAGCGCCTCGATCTCTGCCAGCAACTTGTCATATTGATGCGTAAGACGCAGATTATTTATGAGGGTGCCGATTATACGGGGGTCATTCGGATCGATTCGTCGTGCGCGGTAAAGGGCTTCGAGCTGACCGTCATAATCGCCCTGGCGCCTTTTGATCCAGGACGTCATCTCGATCAGGTGGGTATCGCTGGGTGCTAACTTCAGGGCCTCGTCCGCGATCTGCAGTGCGAGATCATAGTCATTGAGGATGTAGTATGTGTAATACGTATGTGCGACGAGGTAGTCGGCCGAAGACGGCGCAATTGCCCGGAATTCCCCCAGCATTGCTTCGACTTTCGCAACCTGTTCCGGCTGGTCCTCGCCGAACAATTCATACGCGTAACTCCCGATGAGCAAAGCCCGCGGCCTTGTATAGTTGGGATCGAGGTCGATCGCTTTTTGCAGAAGCTCCCGATACTCGTCGGACACAGGCCCACCATGTTGATCACCAATAATTACAGCCTCGTGATAGGCGCGATAGGCGGCCAGGTTAGTGGTCGGGATCAGGCTTTCCGGCGTCGGCGCACTGAATGTAATGTGCAGGGCCTCCGCGATGGCGCGCGCGATGTCGTCCTGCACGTCGAAGATGCTCTCGGCCGTCAGCTCGCGATCGAACGTATCGGCCCACAGGTGTTCATCGGTTTTGGCGTCGATGAGCTGCGCATTGATCCGAATGCGATTGCCGGCGCTTTGCACGCCGCCCTCCAGGATGGCGTCGGCACCGAGCGCTGCGCCAATATCGCGAATGTTCTCTTTAGTGTCCTTGTACTCGAGCACCGAAGTGCGCGAGATAACCAGCAGCGACGAGAGCTGCGCGAGCTTCGTCAGCAGGTCGTCGTGTACGCCGGCGGCAAAGAATACGCTGTCTTCGGTGGTGGTCACGGCGGAAAACGGCAACACGGCCAGAACGGGCGGGCCGGCGTCCCGCGATGCCTGCGCTGCTTCGGTCCGGCCTTCTTCCCTGGCGGCCTCGGCGATGGCCTCGTCGCGCGCCGGGTCCAGCATGAACTTGTCAAAAGCGAAATAACCAACGGCCAGTGCCAGCGCCACCATGACGATGCGGTCGAGTCGCCGGGCGCGGGCTTTGACGGCGGCCGAACCACGGTCGACGTCGCTGTCGCGAATTAACCCCTCGGGTGTCAGCTCGAAGGCCCAGGCTACGATCACGGCAGGCACGAAGCCGATGGCCAGCACGATGACGACGGCACGAATGGCTGCGTCGCTTAACCCGAACACCGGGAATAGCGTTTCCACAACCTGGATCAGTAGCCAGGAAACGGCGATGTACGCCGCGGCGACGCGCAGTACGTTACGGCGCCTGAGTTCCTCAAACAGTGTCATGGCATAAGATGATGGATGAACGCTGAGTGGTTGTCGACTCCGTTCGGGCGTCGCAGATCGCGATGAATTATCGTTGTCGAAACCGAATAACTTTTCTTGACGGCAGCGCCGTCGGCGCGGCGAATTGCCGGAGCCCTAGAACTCGAGTCGCGGCTGGAAGGGTTCCCAGCCGAGTTCGGCGCGCTCCGCGTTGCCGCGCGCAATGATCTTCGCAAAAATTGCCTCGAAGCGCGCGTCATCGGCTGCCAGGTCCCACAGGGCCTCGAAACCGGCCACTCTGGTTGCACCCCCGTCGAATGCACGTTCGAGGTACATGGCGCCCTTCTCGAGATCGCCGGTCAGCACCGCGTACTGCGCCTGGGACCACCAGTGGTAGCGGTTGTCGATGCCATTGGCCTGCTGTGCATCGAGGGAAGCCTTCATCTCCGCGAGCAGGTACTTGTAATCATCTACCCGGTCGGCCTGCAGGTAAGCATACGCAAGTGGCCCGAGATAAACGGTTCCCATGAAATTCCTTACCGGCAGCTCCTCCTGCAGCAGCGCCGGCAGGTCGCCGTAGGTGCGATTGACGATGTCGACAATCTCATCGGACCGGCCATGGGCCGCGAGATAGTCCGCGGCAGCCTCAACCATCTGACGGCGCGGTCCTGTCGCGAAGTCAGCCTCGGCCAGCAGGCGGTCGGCCGCCTCCAAGTCGCCGAGCGCCGCATGCGCCAGCCAGTCCCTACCTGCCAGGGCCACAGTAGCGGCACGCTCGAACTCGCCAAGCCTGGAGAGGACAGCCCCGTACCAAAACTGCACGACGCTCGAGTTCGGGTTCGCCTCGTAGGCATAGTCTAAATTCTCGTAAGCTGCCGAGAGGTCCCCGCGCACCGTCGCCACCGTCCCGAGCGCCTGGCGAACATTGTCGTCAGGACCCGTGATGCGCTGGACGCGCCGGATCAGCGCCTCGGAGTCGTCGAAGCGGCCCATGCCCACGTACTTCTGGATCAGGTTGTTGAACGCGGGGCCGAACATCGGGTCACGCGCGACGACCTCTTCGTAGAGCGAGATCGAAAGATCGCGGTCGTTGACGGCATTGGCCAGCCAGGTCTTGCCCTCATCCATGTTCGGATTCAGCTCGAGGGCCCGCTCGAGGCTCGCGATCGCCTCGCTATTGACCGCGCCGCCCAGTTCCGTGACGAGCAATCCACGGACGGCATGCGCCTCGGCCAGCCTTGGGTTGAGTTCGAGCGCCCGATCCACGAATGCGAGGCCCTGCGGCGCGGCGATCGCCTTCGGAATGTCTCCGTAGGCGCCCATCGAGTCCGACATGAGGTGCGTCACCAGGCCGCGCTGCGCGAGCGCAGGCGCATAGTCGGCATCGATGGCCAACGCCGCGTCGAGCATGCCGATCGCCTCGTCCATCAGTACGGGGTTGCGCGAGTGGATGCGCTGGCGAGCCAGCAGGTACAAATCGTAGGCCTCGACATCGGTCTCTGCGACCACCGGCAACGCGTCTGCGCCCTGCAATTCTGCCTTGAGCGCTTCGCCGATCAGGGCGGCAACCTCGTCCTGCACCGAGAACACGTCGGTGAGGTCGCGGTCGTAGGTCTTCGAGAACAGGTGGAAGCCGTCACTCGCCTGGATCAGCTGCGCGGTGACGCGGATCCGGTCGCCGGCCTTGCGCACCGAGCCCTCGAGGACGTGCGCGACATTGAGAATCTCGCCGATCTCGCGCAGGTCCGTGTCCTTGCCCCGGAACGCGAACGACGACGTTCGGCCCGCGACCTTGAGGCCGGGCACCTGGGCAAGCACATTCAGGATCTCTTCCGAGAGGCCTTCGGCAAAGAACGCCTGGTCGCCGCCGGGCGACAGGTCGTCGAAAGCGAGCACCGCGATCGACTTGTCGTCGGTCGTCGTCACCGTGATCTCGGTGTCGACGTCGGCGGCGTCGGCGGCGTCGGCGGCGTTGTCGACCTCGGCCACCGCCGCCACATCCGTGGCGACAGGGAACATTACCCGCTCGAGGATCACGAAACCCACGACTGCGACGAGCATGCCGATCGTGATGAGGTTGAGCTTGCGGCCCGTCCGGGCCGTAATCGAATGGCTGCGGTCGACCTCGGATTCGCGCTTGAGGCCTTCGGGGGTGAGTTCGTACGCCCAGGCAAATACGAGCACGGGAACAAACAATACGATGCCCGCGAGCAGGAAGACCGAGAAGACCCAGCGCGGTGCGCCGATGTTGCCGATGACGACGTCGACGATCTGCAGCACGAGCCAGCCGGACACAAGGTAGGCAACCGCGACGCGGACTACGTTGCGGCGCTTTAGCTCATTGAAGAACTGTCCCAATGCCACCCCCGGATGCATTTCCCAGAAAGCAAGTATATAGCCCCGTTCGTCGACAAAGGAAATTCCGCACCACGGGGCGGATTGCGTCGCTGTCTGCCCGCGTCACGCGGAGTGGGATGCCTCAAGCGATGCTTTGCTCGCCGAGCAGCGGCAACGCATTCGCGATGTCCGCTCGCAGCCGGCCCGATCGCCACACACATCTCCATGACAATGCTATGCTTTCGCGCATTCCTGATCACGGGCTAGCGCATGTCGGAACCTGGCGGAAATGGATTTTTCAGCGAGCTAAAGCGACGCAACGTATTTCGCGTCGCGATCGCCTACATCGTTGCCGCCTGGGTTATCGCCCAGGTAGCGGACCTCGCCGCGGACGCGTTCAATGCGCCCGGATGGGTGATGAAGATGCTGATCGTCGTGTTGCTGATCGGCCTGCCTGTTGCCTTGTTCCTCGCCTGGGCCTACGAACTGACACCCGACGGCGTCAAGCGTGCAAAAGACCTGCCCGCCGACATGCCCAAGGATCCCCGCTCGAAATCCCAGTTGAATCGCATCACCCTCATTGCACTGGTCATCGCGGTCGCGTGGCTGGGCTGGGACAAGCTGCAGCGGCCTGCTGTTGAGCCCGCCGCGGCACCCCCGGTCGAGGCCGCCGCAGAGACCGCCGATAAATCGATCGCCGTCCTGCCTTTCGTGAACATGTCCTCGGACCAGGATCAGGAGTGGTTTTCCGACGGCCTGACCGAAGAAATTCTCAACGCCCTCGCGCGAACCCCTGACCTGCTCGTTGCCGCGCGCACATCGTCTTTCAAGTACAAGGGCTCGAACGAGGACATTCCGACGATTGCCAACGCACTCGGTGTCGCTCACGTGCTCGAGGGTTCGGTGCGGTCGGCGAGAGACCGGCTGCGGGTCACTGCACAGTTGATTCGCGCGAGCGACGGTTTTCATCTCTGGTCACAGACCTATGACCGGGAGCCCGAGGACGTTATCGCGATCCAGGAGGATATAGCGATCGAGATCGCGGTGGCGCTGGAAACGGCGATGGACCCCGACGCATTAGCGAGAATGGTCTCGTCCGGCACGAGTTCCGTGCCGGCCTTCAACGCCTACCTCGAAGGGCAGGCGATCGACTCCAGCATAACGTCGACCGGCGACACCTACGTGTTCCTCAGGGCCCGGGATGCCTACAAGCGCGCCATCGAGCTCGACCCGGAGTTCTCGCTCGCCTACTGGGAGCTTGCACAATTCTGGTACGTGCAACTTCAAACGGCGAACATCGTTGCCGGCATCGTCAATTTGCCGCGCGAGCAGATGCGGGAAGAGCTTGACGACGCGATCGAAAAGGCGATCCGATTCGAACGCGACCCGGTCAACCAGACCCGCGTGCGCGCCCTTCAAGCGAAGCAGAAACTGCAGCTGTCGGAAGCGCTGCGACTGAACACCGAATATCTCCGTCAACGGCCGAACGACCAGGGCGCACAGAATTTCCAGCTCCTGCTGCTCGCCGACATCGGAACCGGCGAGCAACTGCGCGCTGCAATCGAGGAATTTGAAGAACGAGACGGCTACGACCTGCAGGTTAACTTGAATTCGATACTTCATTCGATGCTTACCGGCGACAAGGAATTTGCGCGACGGTTCACGCAGGAGGCACTCAGGAGGATGCCCGATCGTCCTTTTCTTCAGTACCAGGCGCATCGAACCCTGTTGTATGCGGGCGACATTGACGGCGCCGTCACGCTGATTCCCGCTATACAGGCCAGCGACATGCCCGGGGAGACGAAAGCCATCATCCTGCTGCGCCAGGCCTGTGCCGAAGGAAAGCTTTCTGAAGCGAGAAAGATTTTCGAAACGTTCAGCGCCGCGTACGGCGATGACCTGTCGATGGGGTGGATCAGCCGCAAAGTCATGGGAATGGATGACGAGGCCCATGCGATGCTAGCGCCACTCGACGAGAACAGGGATTTCGAGCGGCTGATTGACTTCGTGTCCTATTACTATTTCGATCCCAGCCTTTATCCGAACCTCTTCGAGCTGCTCAAAGCCCAGGGTGTCGAGCCGCGCAAGCCGATGGATATGCCGTATCGGTGCAGGTCCTGACCATCCACCCAACGAATGGCAACGTGTATGCGACCGAGCATGGCCCCCAGGGTGGCGACGAACTGAACCTCATCGAGCCGGGCGCAAATTACGGCTGGCCGCACGTCTCCTACGGCCGTCACTACGACGGGCCGCGTGTCAGCCGTTACTTCTGGTCCGAGGGTATGGCCGAACCGGCTGTTTTGTGGACGCCATCAGTCGCCCCTTCCGGCCTCGTGTTCTATTCGGGGGACGCATTCCCCGAATGGCAGGGCAACCTCTTTGCCGGTTCCATGATGGTCGGGCGTATTCCCGGCACCGGGCACCTCGAGCGGATTGTAATGAACGACAACGGCGAGGAAATCGCACGTGAGTCTTTGCTCGTCGAGCAGCGGCAACGCATTCGCGATGTCCGCCAGGGTCCGGACGGTTTGTTGTATCTCCTGACCGAAGAGAACAACGGGGCGTTGTTGCGGTTGGAACCGGTGGGAGACTGAAGGACCAGCGAATTACGAGCCCTCGCCCACACGCGCGCGTTCGGCGCGCATTCTTTCTACTTCTGCGATGACCTCTGGCGGCAGCGGCGGGTTGAAGTCGATGTGCGAGAGGTCTTCCTTGATGACGACGATGCGCAAAGCTTCCGGCTCGAGCCCGAAGACCGGTAACAAGGTCTCGGCGACCTGCACGATGAGCCAGGCGCCGGCAATGTAGGCGAGCGCGACTCGATGCACGTTGCGACGGCGGATTTCTTCGAACAGGGCCATGCGCTTGCCCGGCGGCTATCCAGCGTTGAGTATCGCATAGAGCGTGTGTCGTGAGACATCGCCAGGGACCGCCTGGTACAGGCGGCGAATACGTAACCCTTTCTAATCCGCGATGATAAGGAAGCTGCTCGTACTCTCGATCACCACCGATACCATGATCATGTAACCAAACAGGACGACCTGCGCGATCATCAGGTGTGGTAGAAAGAGCCTCTGTCCTGATCGTGCAAGCACCGGGTTCAGCGCTACATTGGGCAGAGGAGGAACCTGCCATGCGTAATCGTAAGTCCCTGGGAATCAGCCTGATACTCGTTTTCTGCTCTGCGTGCACGGGCGCGCCGGCGGACGACGATGTCGTTGTCACGCTGCTGTTCACTAACGATATGGAAAGCGCCTACGATCCGGTGCCCGCATGGTGGCGTGACGACATCGAGTACATCGGCGGCATCGCGCAGCTGACGACTCTTATTAAAGAGATTCGTCGCGATGAACCGAATGTATTTCTGTTCGACTCGGGCGATATCTTCACGGGCGCGTTGTCGCAGGTGACCGATGGCGAACTGATGTTCGAGTTCATGATGACGATGGGTTACGACGCAATGGCGATCGGCAATCACGAATTCGATTACAACGAGACCGTGCTCGAATGGCAAAAGAACCGCGTCCCGTTCCCCGTGCTTGGCGCCAACCTGTTCTACAAGGACACAAAACACCCCTACTCCCAACCGCATGCGATCATCGAGCGCGGCGGCGTTCGCATCGGCGTTATCGGCACACTCGGTCAGGACGCGGCTGCTACTGCGATTGCGAAAGATCACATCGACGAACTCGACGTCGTATCCCCGGCCCTCGCCGCGCAACGCTCGGTCGACGAAATTGTTGATGAGGTCGATCTCGTTGTGCTGCTTACGCACCAGGGCCACACGGCGCCGATGCAGACCGACGCCGAGGCGGATCCGCGCCTCGATCGCGATATCGACAAGGACATTGCACTTGCCGACACCGTCACCGGCGTAGACGTGCTGTTCGGCGGCCATGCCGATGCCGGAACCTGGGAGCCGGTCGTCAGCCCGAAGCACGGCACGCTGATCATGCAGACCTTCGGCCAGGCGACCTACCTCGGTTACCTGCAGCTGACGCTCGATGCCGACACCCGGGAGATTGTGAGCCACGACGGCAAGCTGCTGCCCGTCGATGCCGGAAGGATCGAGCCCGATCCGGTCATAGCGCGAAAGTACAAAAGCTACCGTGCCGCGCACTCGGAGATCACAGAGGTGGTCGGCCGCGCCGAGTCGCGCATGAACCGCAAGTACTTCGACGAGTCGACGATCGGCAACCTCATGACGGACATCATGGCCGAGATGACCGGTGTCGACATGGCGCTGCTCGGATCGGGCGCGATTCGTGCCGACCTGGCGGCTGGTGATGTCGAGATCAGCGACGCGCTCGACATCAGCCCGTTCGTCGACCCGACGGTCGTCACGCGCATGACCGGGGCGCAATTGATCGAAGCACTGGAGCAGTCGTTCACACAGCTAAGAGGCCTGCTGCAGGTTTCGGGACTCGAACTCGTCTACGACCTGTCGCAACCCGAGTACCAGCGAGCCGTATCGATCAGGCACAACGGCCGCGAGATCGATCCCGATGCAATGTACGACGTCGCGGTGGCCCGGTTCCTGGCCCTTGGCGGCGATCATTACGACGTGTTCACCGAGACGACGATCATCAGCGAGCATGCCGCGCTAGGCGACCTCATGATCGAGTATTTCAGGAAGCACAAGAGCGTGCCTGCCCCCGCGCTCGGACGCCAAACGGATCGGCCAGCGGCCCGGCCATAGACCGGCGGCCATCTTCGGGGCGTTAAGTACAGGGGCGGAGCAGGTCGCGAAGCGAATTACGGCGCCGAAGGCGCCCTAAGGCGATCCGAGTCACAAAATGCGGCAGCATTTTGGACGCCAGTGGCGCCCTTTACGGGTGAGAATCGCCCTGAGGCGATCCGAGTCAATCCAACCACCGACACGCGGATTCTTAGTCCGTTAACCCACGACCAAGAAATCTAGTTCACCAGGGTTCGCGAGGAGCGACGCTGTATATCGGGCAATGTGCATTCAAAATCGTCTTCGCCCACGGGCTTGCACTGTGGAGGAAAGCCGTGTTTGCGCCAGTACACGGGCAGCCCGCTTGCACGCATCAGCCGCTTGCGGTGTGGTGAGTCGCGAAACTCCAGGGGGTAGGGAAACCACCAATAGGGCAGGTCGTTCATCTGAATCTGATCGTACTGGCGGTACCAGAACTGATAATTCGGATGCGCCGGGTCGAACACAGTGTTCGTCTCCCCGGCTGGAATATAAGCCTGGTCGATGAGCGTCTTCTCGGCCTCGAAATCGAACGCCGGGTCGATCAACGCGCGGTACTCGTAGTTTGTCGCGTTGTTGGTCCCCCGGGCTGCGTTGTAGGAGGCTATCGCGATAAGCGCCGTACGTTCCTCACCCGTGGCCACATAAAAATACAGGAACGGATCGGTGTTGCCGGAAAAGCCATTGCTTAGCACCGTCTCATGAATCTCCAGGGCGCGTGCCGTGTCGCCGGCAAACAGCGCAGCCATGGCCAGGAAAGAGCGGCAGATCTCGTAGGCGGGATCGATCTCGAGGCACTTCAGGGCATCGCGCTCCACCCGATCGAAATACCCCAAGTCCAGGTAAACGATCAAGCGCCACAGGATCGCCGTGGTGTTCTTGGGATTCCTGGCCAGCGCCTCGTCAAACAAGGCCAGCGTTTGCTCGTAATCGACCGGCCACTCCATGGTCACACCAAGCGCGAGTACCGCATACGGCAGCGATAATTCCGGTGCCAGGCGGATGGCCGTCTCGGCGGCCTCCTGCGCCAGCGTATCGTAGTCGCGATCCGAAACTCCCCAGCTCATGGCGACTTTATAGATGGCGGCGAGCCCTGCCCAGGCACGCGCGAATCCCGGGTCCGTGGCGACGGCCTGTTCGAACAGGCCGATGGCACGCGGCAGGCTGCGGCGCTCGATGAACAGCTGCCAGGCTTCGAGGTAAAGCTCATAGGCATTGATGTTGCTGGTGTCCGCGGCATGGCTCGGCGCGACCGCGTCGGCGTCCATGATGATGCCGAGCTGCTCGACGATGGATGTCGCAATGTCGTCCTGGATTTCGAAGACACTCTCGGCCGTCAGGGTGCGGTCGTAGGTTTCCGACCAGAGGTGCTGGTCCGTGTTGGCGTCGATCAGCTGCGCCGTAATCCGCACCGTGTCACCCGACTTGCGCACGGAGCCCTCGAGCACATGCCGGACTTTCATCTTCTCGG